>Ga0268243_1000006_pt1 | contig 167450 bp, 137 predicted proteins | sample BulsoiMagMametaG_FD_200254 | JGI IMG/M metagenome (GOLD analysis project Ga0268243, IMG submission 200254) | Bulk soil microbial communities from Mexico - Magueyal (Ma) metaG (v2) (version 2) | ecosystem: Environmental > Terrestrial > Soil > Agricultural land | place: Mexico: Magueyal...
TGCTGAGCATAAGTCCTTTGTTTGTAACAAAGCATGAGAGACTGCCTCTAAAGATCATGAGCCCCTATGCTCCTTTTAACTCCCACACTTGTTAAGTTTACAGAGATGTGGGTAATGATAAGGGCGTCAGCCCTGGGTTACAGATAGGAAGAAATATCAAAGCCCATGAAATGGGCGACAGCCCGAGCACGCCCGTATGCAATTCAAGGGCTGTCGCCCGCTCGCGCGGGCTTGCATTTCCAATCGGCGCTGTGACCCAGGGCTGACGCCCTGGGCTTTATTCTGTCGCCCCTGACGGGGCTTAAGAACGAAATGCTAGATGCCTGTGGCATTCGGATGAATGAATGCGCGTCAACGCCCCTAATCTTTTCTTCCGCACTTTCGCGCCGAGCGCATATAATTGATCTCCTGGAACAACATGAACAACTAAAGGTTCGCGGATGGAGGGGAGGTCGAAAGCGATGAGCTTGCCGAGAGAAAGATTCCACTTGAGCGTCGCGGAATACCTCGCGGGGGAGCGCGACGGCGCTGTGCGCCATGAGTACGTGGCCGGTCAGGCTTACGCGATGGCCGGGGCGAGCGCACGTCACAACCGCATTGCGCTTAATATTGCGGGGCGCTTGAACGATCATCTAGCTGGCGGCGAGTGTGAAGCCTTCATGGCTGACATGAAAATTCGCGTCGCACCGGATCTGTTCTATTACCCGGATGTCGTCGTCACCTGCGACCAACCCGGCGGCGATCCCTACTTCCGCACCGAGCCGCGCCTTATAGTTGAGGTGCTAAGGCGGACGACTGCGCGCACGGACCGCCACGAAAAGATGGCCGCCTATAAGAATTGTCCGAGCGTGCAGGAGTACGCGCTCGTCTCGCAGGACTCTATGATGGTTGAGCTTCACAGCCGGCAGGGCTCTGAGTGGCGCAGGGAAATCTTCACAGAACCCGAAGACGAGTGCGCCTTCGAGTCTGTCGGCCTCGCGATGAGCCTGAAAGAGATCTATCGCAACGTGCGCTTTGACGAGACGGAAACATAAAGCATCGAAATGCTGAAAAGGGGAGTTCGACGTCAGAAGCGAAGCGGGAATTATCCACGAAGCTACACGAAATCTCACGAAAAAGGTTGAGTCGTTCGTGGTATTTCGTGTGGCTTCGTGGATAATTCATTCGCTCGCATTTCCTAACAGTTAATCTAGCTTACGTAGCATCAAGACAGCTCCTATGAACGACACTTCGGAAGAGAACGTCCGCCCACTGCTCACAAAAATTCGCGCCTTCCTCCGCGCAGAGGTCTATCCGCTGGAGCCTGATTTCCTGCGTCGCCCATTCCGTGACCTCCTGCCCACGCTCAAAGAGAAGCGGGAGCAGGTTAAAGCCCTCGGCTTGTGGGCCCTGCATCTGCCGGAAGAGTACGGGGGCCCCGGGTTGAAGCTTTCGGAGTTTGCGCGCGTCAGCGAAGAACTGGGCCGCACACCCATCGGACACTTCATCTTCAACTGCCAGGCCCCGGACATAGGGAACATGGAAGTCCTGATGACCCACGCGACAGAGGAGCAGAAGGAGCGCTACCTCTGGCCGCTCATCAGCGGCGAGGCGCGCAGCTGCTTTTCGATGACGGAGCCGGAACATCCCGGCTCGAATCCCACCTGGATGAGCACCCGCGCCGTGAAAGACGGCGACGATTACGTCATTGACGGCCACAAGTGGTTCACTTCTTCGGCCGAAGGCGCTCGGTTTGCAATCGTGATGGCGATCACAGACCCGGAGGCTTCGAGCCCGTACAAACGTGCCAGCCAGATTATCGTGCCGACTGCGACCAAAGGCTTTCGCGTGTTGCGCAACATCAACGTGATGGGCGACGAGGGGAGCGACTACGCGAGTCACGCCGAGGTCCTGTACGAGGGCTGCCGTGTGCCGCAAACCAATTTGTTGGGCCGCGAGGGCGAAGGCTTTCTCATCGCGCAGGAACGCCTTGGCCCCGGCCGCATCCACCACACGATGCGCTGGATAGGCATCTGCGAGCGTGCGTTCGATCTGATGTGCGAGTACGCGACGCACAGGGAGATTGCTCCGGGCGTCCCCCTCGGGAGCCGCCAGAACGTTCAGGAATGGATCGCGGAAAGCCGCGCCGAAATCAACGCAGCCCGGCTGCTGGTGCTCGACGCCGCGCGCAAGATTGACCTCGAAACTGCCTCGGCCGCGCGCGAAGAGATTTCCATCATCAAATTTTTCGTAGCGGGCGTCCTGCAAAGAGTTTTAGATCGCGCGATACAGGTCCACGGCGCGAGGGGTTTGACTGACGCCACGCTGCTCTCCTACTGGTACAGGCACGAGCGTGCGGCGCGCATCTACGACGGACCGGACGAGGTCCACAAAGCAGTGGTCGCCAGAAGCGTGCTCAAAAGATACGGCCTCAAGGTGACGCTCTAAGTGTGGAGTCTGGAGATTTACGTGCTGGAAGATTACGTTGACAGGTCGCGCCCCACGCGCGAGGGCGAAGAGCTTCCGAAAGCGCAGCTCCTCGCCTACCTGCGCGAACAGCTTCCTGACATCGAAGGGCAGCTTGAAATCGAGCAGTTCCCTTCGGGCTTTTCCAACCTGACATATTTGCTGCGCGTCGGAGGGCGGGAGCTGGTGCTGCGGCGTCCCCCCAGGGGCGCGAACATCAAGACGGCGCACGACATGGGGCGCGAATACAAAATCCTGTCGCACCTCTATCCGGTCTATCAAAAACTGCCGCGCCCGCTCCTTTTCTGCCAGGATGAAGCGGTCCTGGGCGCGCCGTTCTACGTGATGGAGCGCGTCAGGGGAATCATCCTGCGCGCGCAACGCCCCGCGGGGTTAGACCTCACACCCGAAGTGATGCGACGCCTCTCGGAGAGTTTCATCGAAAACCTCGTGGAGATTCATGAAGTGGATTACGGGGCCGCGGGGCTGGGCGACCTCGGGCAGCCACGCGGCTACGTCTCGCGGCAGGTCGAAGGCTGGACTAAAAGATATTACAACGCGCGGACCGAGGAGGTCCCGGAGGTCGAGCGACTGGCCTCCTGGCTGATAGAGCACACGCCGCCGGATTCAGGTCGCGGCGCTCTGATTCATAACGACTATAAGTACGACAACGTCGTGCTCGCGCCAGACGACCTGACGCGCATACTGGCCGTGCTCGACTGGGAGATGGCGACCGCTGGCGACCCCTTGATGGATTTGGGGACGACGCTGGGCTACTGGGTTGACGTGGATGACCCGCAGGAGTGGCAATCGTTCGGGTTCGGTTTGACGAGCTTGCCCGGCAGCTTCAGCAGGCGAGAGGTGGTCGAGTATTACTCGAAGCGGAGCGGACGCGACACGCGGGACATTCTCTTTTACTACGCATATGGGCTCCTCAAGATCGCAGTCATCGTCCAGCAGATCTTTTATCGCTACAGGCAGGGCCACACGAAGGACCCGCGTTTTGCCGGTCTCGGCCAACTGGTCAAAGCCTGCGGCGAGTTGGCCGAGCGCGCCATCGAAAAGAGACGGATTGATCATCTGGGTTGAGGACGGCGAAGAATCCGATGGCTACTTTTCAGGTCGAAGAATCAATTTCGGCCCTTCTGCGCAGAGGGCTGTGTAGGAGCAGCCAGACGGTCGGCGCGATGACGAGGAGGATGCCGATGCTTCCCGAGAGACTTCGTATCCAGAGCGTCGCGGGTTTGAAAAGGACGAGCCGCACGCCAGAGGCCAGGGCAAAGATGAGCGAGAAGACCAGCGCCAGGGACGCGCGCGCCAGGGCCACAAGCTGCCAGCTACAACGCTCGCCCGCCAGATGCCCGAGCGCGCCCATGGAGGCGAAAGCCAGCGCCCCCCAGAGCATCGAGAGGTAAGCCTGAGCAGCGCGATTCTCTTCCGCGTGAACTGGATTCTGCTCCGCAGCCTTCCCGGTCGTAATCTCTGCTTCCATCAAATCGGAAGACTATCATGAGAGTGGCTTATTTGAAGATGATGCCGAGCGAGAGGCGGACGTGATCTTGCCGCTCACGCGAGTCTATCGCCGAGCCCTTCAAAAAGGTCGGATTGTAATCCATCATGGCGCGGATGCTGACTCTTTTGCTCGCGCGAATGTCCAGCCCGCCGCCGAAAGCCATCGCGAACCCTGTCTCGGAAGCTTTATCGGAGATGTTGAAAGTGCCTGACGTACTGAACTCCGTGCGCGCGTTGACGAGGCCGAAGAGCGCGTGAGCGAAGGGCGTGAAGCGCGTCCGGTTGCGCCCTTTTATTTCCGGCCCGCCCATGAAGTACGTCGCACGCGAGTTGATCCTGTAATCCTGAACGCTCGTCGTACAGGCTGTGCCGACACAGCTCGTGAAGGTCCCGCCCTGTAGCCGGCGATTGTTAAAGTAGATCGAAAAATCACCTTTCATGCCGAGATATTTGTGGAAGTTGCCGATGACGGAGGCCTCTAACCCTTTCGGGCCACCGGCCTGATCGTTAAAGAAGGGCGAGAAATTCTGGTTGTTGACGACCACAGGTCTTTTCTCGTCGAGATAACCGCTCGCCGAATAGCCGACGAAGTATTCAACTTTAGGGTACTGGTCAGCGCTGCTGCTGTTGCTCTGTGCAACAACGAGAGTGGCGCAGCCAATCATCAGGAGTAGCAGAAGAGTTGCTTTAGACATTGAAGTGGATCCCCTTCCCTGGCTTTAAATTCATTGAGCGAATATTTAAGGCAAAGCTGCGGCCCTGGGAGTTTTACTCCCACTCTGCGCCGAGCCTGTGCGTCATGGTAATAAGCCGTGAGAGTTGACGGCTTATTACTATGAGGCCAGGAATTTTTGGGAGCCATTTAAGAAGCTGTTTTTAAAATTCCTTTCCAGCCGCGCAAGCGGCTGACAGAAGGTAGCCAGGCGTGCAACGCCTGGAACATACGCGGTAATAAATCGGCGCGTTGAAGACGCGCCAAGCCTGTCTGTTGTCAGCGGTTCTCAGCGCATCTTCAATGCGCGGATGATGGCGCATGGATCGTCCCCAGACGTTGCACGTCTGGCTACCTTCTGGTGTGCGCCTCCGGCGCGAAAAGCGGAATTTTCAGACAGCTTCTAAATTAAAACGGCGCGCACGGCTTCCGTGCTATCCTTCACACATTCACGCCGCATGTGTGTGTCAACCTTTGATTAAGTCATCCCGGGTAAATTCCACGGAGGTCGGACCAGATGTCGCAGCTTAATCTCCGCCCGCACTTTTGGAGGGTCAGCCTGTTTATCCTCCTCGCCACCTTGTCTCCTTTCGCAACGTGGGCGCAGACCGTGGACGAAGAGGCCATCGGGAAGATGTTGCTCGACGGCTACAGGGCTTATGCGAAGAGGGATGCGGCGGCGCTCTTTTCACTGTTCAGCGAGCGCTCTCCGTACCTTCCGGAATTCAAGCTCTACTTCCAACAGGAATTCAGCAGAAACGAAAAGACCAGGATTGAATCAATGAGGGTCAATCTCCTGCGCAAAATCGTGTTTGAAAATGATAAGGCCACGGCGCGCGTCTATACGGAGATCAAGGCGACCGACACAGACACGGGGCGACCGGCCGAGGGGTTCGGGGAGACGGACCACACCATACGCTTCGTCAGGGAGGATGGAGTCTGGAAGGTCTGGCACTTTGCTGACACAGCGGAAGAACTCACACTCGCGCTCCTGGCCGCGAAAACAGAGGATGAGGTCGCGGCGATAATTAAAGAGAAGGGCGAACCCATCACGGGCGGTCTATTACAGGGTTTGAAAAATCAAGCCGAGACCTATCTGGAAGTGAAAGGCAGCTACGCACAGGCGGAAGCGCTTTATAACATCATCCTGAAAATCTCCAGACAGATTAATTCACAGTTAGGAATCGCCAATGCTCTGGTCGGACTCGGCGATGTCTATGCGGCGCAGGGAGACTATCTCAGAGCGGCCAACAACTACCAGACGATCATGAAACTTGCCGAAGCCCTGGGCAGCAAGGAAGCAATCGCAGCCATGTCGGTCAAGCTCGGAAACATTCATTACCATCAGGGCAACTTCACGCAGGCGCTCGCTTATTACCAGCGGAGCGCGCAAGGCTATGAAGAGCTTGGCAGCAAAGTGCAGATCACTTATCCGCTGTATAGCATCGGCAACGCCTACTTCGCGCAAGGCAATTACCCGCAGGCGCTTGCTTATTTTCAGCGAAGCTTGAAGATCTACGAGCAGATTTTCGACAAAGCCGGGACCGCCCACCTGCTCAACAAGCTCGGAGATGTCTATACAGCCGAGGGCGATGACACGCGCGCGCTTGATTACTACCAGCGAAGCCTGAAGCTTCATGAAGAGCTCGGCAACCGTGCTCAGATTGCTTATTCGTTAAACGGCATTGGGAATGTTCGATACCTGCGAGGTGATTTTCAGGGAGCCGCGGAATTCTCATCACGCGCCGTTGACCTGACGAGAGAAAGCTACACGCCCGAAATTCTCTGGCGAGCATTGACCTCACAGGGGCGCGCTCGTCGCGCTCTCAATCAGGTGGATAAAGCACGTCAGGCATTCTCCGATGCCGTCGCAGTCATCGAGAAATTGCGGCATCAGGTGGCTGGCGGCGAAGAAGATCGTCAGAGATTCTTTGAGGGCAGAATCGCTCCTTACAATGCGTTGGTTGATCTGCTGATCGCGCAGAACGAGCTGCCGATGGCTTTCACTTATGCGGAACGTTCGAAAGGAAGAATCCTTTTGGACGTGCTCCGCAATGGCAGAGTTGACATCAGCAGCGCCCTCTCCGCAGAAGAGCGTGAGCAGGAGTTGAGCTTGAACGCTGCAATCACTGCGCTCAACTCTCAACTCAAGCGCGAGAGCCTCAAGCTCAACTCCGACAAATCCCGCATCTCAGAAATTGAGACTCAACTGAAAAAAGCACGCCTCGATTACGACGCCTTTCAAACAAGAGCCTACGCAAAGCACCCCGGTCTGAAGACACAGCGCGGAGAGACAGAACCGCTGACGCTCGATGAAGCTGGAGAGTTGATACCGGACACGAGGACTGCGCTGCTGGAATATGTTGTCACGGACGAAAGAAGTTACCTGTTTGTCCTGACCAGAAACGAAAAGGGCCGGCGGGGAGATGCAAACGGCGTGGAGCTGAAAGTTTATCCGATTAATATCAAAGCTCAGGCCCTGGCGAGCCGCGTCTTAGACTTTCGCCAGAAACTGGCTAACAACTCGCTCGGGTTCAGAGAACCCGCCGAGCAGCTCTACGATTTGTTACTCAGACCCGCACAGCAAGAGCTGGCAGGCAAAACAAATATTTGCATCGTTCCGGCCGGCCCGCTCTGGGAGCTGCCCTTTCAAGCTTTGCAATCGAGCCCGAGCCGGTACTTGCTCGAAGACAGCAGCCTCTTCTACGTTCATTCCTTGAGCGTCCTGCGTGAGATGAAGAGAAAAGCTGTAGAGATCAGCCGACGAAATCCGCTTGAAGAGCGCAGCGTGGACCGTCTGACCACGATCAAGACCAGCGCAGGCGAGACGCCGCACGCTCAGACATTGCTCGCCTTCGGCAATCCGTCGCTGAGCAATAATTTGATAGCTCAGGCGAAATCCGTAGACAGGGACCTGCCCTTAAGCCCTCTGCCCGAAGCGGAGCGAGAAGTCAGGGGCCTGGGTGAAATCTACGGGCCGAGGACCAGCAAGGTCTTAACCGGAATGGCCGCGCAGGAAGAGACAGTCAAAGCGGAAGCCGGAAAGTATCAGATACTACACTTCGCGACACACGGCACACTGGATAACGATAATCCGCTCTACTCTCGTCTGCTTCTCGCGAGCTCGACCAGCGCGGAAGACGGCTTTCTCGAAGCGAGAGAGATTATGAAATTAAAGCTGCGTGCGGATTTGGCTGTGTTGTCGGCATGTCAGACCGCGCGCGGGCATGTGAGCGCAGGCGAGGGATTGATCGGGATCTCCTGGGCGCTCTTTGTCGCCGGGACTCCGACGACAGTTGCGAGCCAGTGGAAAGTGGATTCAGCCAGCACCGCTCGTCTGATGCTCGATTTTCATCGTTACCTCACAGCCCGGCAATCACAGGACCGGTCGGGGACGAATAAGGCAGAAGCTCTGCGACGGGCGGCATTAAAATTGTTGTCCGATCCCAAATATAAACATCCGTTCTACTGGGCCGGTTTCATCGTCGTCGGGAATGGAATATAAGGCCGTAAATCGTGAATCGTAAATCGTAAATAGACGAACGCGGCTTTTCTCTATTTACGATTCACGATTTACGATTCACGATTTACGACCTTGCCATGACTGAACTGTGCTGAGCAGCTTCTTTGCGACGGGCGACTGCGGGTTGTCCTTCAGGAGTGCGCGAAACTCACGCTCGGCCTCAAGCAGCAAGCCAGAGCGCGCGTACAACACGCCCAGTGTGAGATGCGAGAGCGGTCTCTGTTTTCGGGCGCTCGCAATTTCAGTCAGCCTGGCGGCTTCCAGCACCTTGAATTGCGCTCTCGGCGCAGGAGCGACCGGAGAGACGATCTCCTGGCCGCCCTTGAGAGCCGTCACTTCCCACGAATAGACTTTTCCGTTTTTGAGCGCGAGCGGTACGGTCCAACGGGTCGCCGACTGCGGATCGCTTTTCGCCACGAGGTTAAAGTTCGAGTCGAAAACAGAGACTGTGTAGCCGGTCGCGCCTGCGAGTGGCTGCCAGCGCAGTGTCGGGCGATTGGTGCTGATGACTGCCCGGACCGGACTCATCAGGTTGAAAGGCAGGCCGTCCGATGACGCATCCATCAAACTTATTTTAGGTCCTGTTAATTCAGTCAGGATTGGCGGCTCGGGTAGTCGTTCGGAAGCGAGCGCCGTCTGCACAGCCTGTCTGATTTGAGGAGAGAGCTGCTCCAGCCCGCCGAGATTGCCCTGAGCGTCGAGGCTCACTTCCCCGTCGCCATCCTTCAGACGAATAATCGCAGCGGAAGCCTCGCGCCCTGCCGTTGAATTGTTTGACGAATCTCGATTGACCTCATTTGAGGCAGACTCATTACCGCTCGCAGCTTCTCCTGCGGGAAGAGGTGCAGCCGGATTGCTTTGTTCGATGCGAGCCGCCTGCTCCTCTATTTGCGCGGGCCTCTGCCGAATCCAGAGCGTCAGGATGAGCACGATGCAACCGATTATTGTGACCGCGGCAACGGCGCGCGCAGGCGTCCAGGTCCAAAGGTGTCGCCACGAGGACCACCCTCCGGCTTTAGCTGCGCTCACGACGCTTGCGTCCCTGTGACTGGTTACCGGCAGAGGTCCTGCGGCGGATCGCAGCGCATCCGCCGCCTCGCTGCACTCAGAGCAGATCATCAAGTGGCTCTCGAAGATGGTGCGGTCCGCTTCGTCCAGGTCTTCACCCTGGTATCTCTTCAATTCCTCCAGTGAAAGATGAAAGGGCGTCTCATCAACAGAAGGCATGAACGCTTCCGTGAGAGAGGTGAAAGCCAGATCGCGATGCGCGGGCTCAAGAAGTCTTTGCAGGCAAACGTCGCACACGGCGACATGAGCGTCCAAACGGCCTCTTTCCGGGATGGTCAGCGCCCGTCGCCGAAAGTCCGCGACCTGCTCGTCTGTCAGATGTTCTTTCTCCAGTCTCATCTTTTGCCGGACAAACTACGAATGCCTCTTCTTACTTTAAGCCGTAGAGCGATGCCATTTCTTACCATCAAGGGCTAAGCTTTTAAGCATTCCTCTCTTTCGTCTTCATTCGCCGCGCCAGGCGCTCGCGCGCCGTTTTTCGCAGATTAATCACTTGCTGCCGCGTGATGCCTAGAAGTTCACCGATGCTCCTGTCGTCCAGAGGCAGATCGTTCCAGATTTTTGCGAATTGCTCTTCGGACATTGAAAGAACCTCAGCCATCTCCGCTTTCGACGCTATTTTTAAATAGGGGATGAACGAGATGACGCTGCCGCCTCCGGCGTCGCGCAGATTTAAGAGGAGGGCCGCACGCTGTAGAGGCGGAAGATCGCAAACTTCCGCCCACAGCTTTTCGAGATATAAACGCTGCTCAAGGGCCGCATCCACCCTCACGCTTTTATCAACCAGACTCCCGCGTAAATGCCCATTTTCATCGTCAACAGATTCTAACGACTGGTCTCTAATACCCCAGACCCTGGCGGCAATCGTCACCAAATCGTCAAGCTCAATTGCATGTCCCGCGTGCTCGAAAACAGCCGTTAATAGATCAACCGGCGGCAAGAGCCGAACATCTCTATCCGGCGAGGAATTGCGCAAAGCATCCTCCGGATTCTCCGATAACTGCCGTAATCGCTCCGTGAGAGTTGTGGGCGCATTCTCGCTCTCGCGCCAGTCGCTCAATCCGCACAACCAGCGATGCCCTTCGCTCTCCCACAAAGCAAAGCGCGGGTTGTGCCTCAAATGATGGCGAAGCGAACTCTTCAAACGCCAGCGTCGCGGATTCTTCTCACGGAAATAGTCCGCGCAGGCGGAGAAAGTTTTGACGGCGACATAATCTTGAAGGTTAGTAATCAGCCTGGGGTTCGAGCTGCTTTTCAGGCGGCGCAATTCTGAGAGGACTGTGAGGCGCAGGTCGCCTGCAAGCTCTAAAGCATCCTGGTTGCGTTCGCTGCCCTGAGCGGAACTGAGCGAGACGCGCAGTTTGCTCTTAATGATTTTGATGATGGTCGGCTCGACCTGTTCGCAAATAAGCTCTCCGAGCAACCTTTCCGACTCGCTCTCGTCCTTCGCGCAGAGGAACGCAACGAGTAAGCGATCAACGTCTTGTGTCGTAATCTGTTGCTCCATTGAAGGCTCAGGAGGAATGAAACCCTGCCGACGCGACCGCCTGGAAATCTCTGAATCAGCCTCAGACAGTTCTATTATCTTTGATGCGGCCAAACATCCTTGGCGCAATTGTGGGCTAAATCCATGGCGAGCGCAAGATTCCTAAATTGGGCTCTAGATTTTCGAGACTGACAGGGTTAGAATGTCCGGGCCATTTTCGTTGAAATGACCGGCTAGCTTGAAATACTGCTTTACAGTAATCTTGACCAGCCCTAGAGCGACCGCTGAGCGCTTCCCCCTACACTTCGCGCTCGGCGGCAGCAGACAATAATTCCCCTTTGACGATTCCCCCCCGGAACGTGCCAGGCGTAAGTGTGTGAGGAGATAACTCCGACACGCCTTGACCATTCGTGGAGGATTCTTTGGTTAAAGCAATAAAAGGCGGCGATTTCGCTTGCGAGGCGACTCCGGGCGGCAACCTTAACGCGTTTGAGGCTGCCCCGCGCTCGGATTGGAATGGGATGACCGAGACGGATCACTTCGTCCAGTTCTACGAGACGGACGCGTTTCTGTTGAACTCGCTGAGCAAATATATAGGCACGGGCCTGGGCGCTGGCGATGGCTGCATCGTCGTGGCTAACAAGGCGCACCGGGATAGTCTTGAGCGGAGCTTGAATGCGAAAGGGCTGGATATGGCCGCCGCGAGCGCGCGCGGCCAGTATGTCTCGCTCGATCCGGCCGAGACTCTGTCGAAGTTCACGGTTGACGGCGAGCCGGAGCCGCGACGCTTCGCCGAGGTCATCGGCAGCGCCATCAAGCGGACCAGAGAGGGGCGCGCTCGTGTGCGGGTTTTCGGAGACATGGTCGCGCTCCTCTGCGGCCAGGGGAATCACGACGCCGCGATTCGCCTGGAGCAGATGTGGAACGATCTGCGTCGGGCCCATTCCTTTTCACTCTTCTGCGCTTACCCGATGCACGGCTTCGCAGACGAGTCGCTCACGTCTCATCTGAGCGACATCTGCTCGCTTCACACTCGCATCATTCCCGCCGAGAATTACAGCGAATTGACGGACGACGACGCACGCCTTCGCACCATCACTCTGCTGCAACATAAAGCGCGAATGCTCGAAAGAGAGGTCGCGGAGCGTAAACAGGCAGAGGAGCAGCTACGCCGCAAAGAGCACGAGCTGAGAGATTTTATCGAGAATGCGCCGCTGGGCTTACACTGGGTCGGCCCGGACGGAACGATCCTCTGGGCAAACCAGGCCGAGCTGGACATGCTCGGCTACTCCAAGGAGGAGTACATCGGGCGGCCCATCGGCGAGTTTCACGCAGACAGGCAAATGATTGATGACATCCTGCGCAGGCTGATGAATAAAGAGACGCTGCACAGCTACGAAGCGCAGCTGCGGTGCAAAGACGGCTCAATCAGGCATGTCCTCATCAGCTCGAACGTGCTCTGGGAGAATGGCAAGTTCAGACACACTCGCTGCTTCACACGCGACATCACTGAGCGCAGGCGGGCGGAACTCGAACGCGAATGCCTGCTCGTCCAGGAACAGATGGCGCGGGCCGAAGCTGAGGCAGCCAACCGTTTGAAGGACGAGTTTCTGGCGACGGTCTCGCACGAATTGCGCACGCCGCTGACAGCCATCATGGGATGGTCCCACATGCTCCAGGACGGCAGGCTGGACGAGGCCACCATCACGCATGGCCTGGAGACAATCGAGCGCAACGCCAGGGCGCAGGCCCAATTGGTGGAAGACATTCTTGACGTGTCGCGTGTGATCACGGGCAAGCTTCGTCTGAACATCGGGCCGGTTGACGTCGCAGCGGTCATCAACGCTGCGATTGATTCCGTACAACTGGCGGCTGATTCGAAAGAGATTCAACTGGAGGTGACGCTCGACCCTTCGGCCCGGCACGTCTCTGGCGATGCCAACCGCCTCCAGCAGATCGTCTGGAACCTGCTCTCGAATGCGATCAAGTTCACGCCCGCGGGCGGGAGCGTGCGCGTGCTGCTTGAGCGCGCGGGCTCTCAAGTGCAGCTCCGCGTGAGCGACACGGGCGACGGCATCAGTCCGGATTTCCTTCCCTACATCTTCGACCGCTTCCGCCAGGCCGACGGCACCATCACGCGCCAGCACGGCGGGCTCGGGCTCGGGCTGGCGATTGTGCGCCACCTTGTAGAGCTTCACGGCGGCACGGTCCACGCCGACAGCGACGGCGTGGGGCGCGGCGCGACGTTCACAATCAACCTTCCTCTGGCGCCCTCTCAGAAGAGAGGGATGAGTTTGACGGAGAGCGCCGAAAGCCTGCGCTCGAATGAAGAAGCGGAGGCGCAGGCCCAGCCTCTGCCGTCAATCGCAGGCGTGCGCGTGCTTTTAGTTGACGACGATCAGGACACCATCAATATGCTCGCCTTCGCGCTCACGGAGTTCAAAGCAGTGGTGCAGACGGCCACCTCCGCGGCGGAAGCGCTCGAAGTCCTGGAGTGGTACAAGCCCGACGTGCTCGTCTCCGACCTGGCAATGCCGGGCGAGGACGGCTACTCGCTTATCCATAAGGTCAGGGGGCTCGAAGCCTCCGGCGTCAACCAGATTCCAGCCGTGGCGCTGACAGCGTACGTCAGGGTTGAGGATCGTATGCGCGCCCTGTCGGCGGGCTTCAACATGTTCGTCCCGAAACCCGTCGAGCCGAACGAGCTGATCACGGTCATCGCCAATCTCACCGAACCGGTAACGACCAACATGCTGCTGTCCCGTTCAGAGATGTAAAGCTCGTAAGGTCTGCATTATCTGTCAGCCGCGTCAGCGGCTCTCTGAATTTAGCCTGGCCTTTTAAGGCCAGGAACACGAGTGCTCTTCGTTCCACGCGTCGCTGACGCGACGCCGCTTTTTCACTGACTCCCTCTGTCCCGGTCTTGAAAGACCGGGCTAAATTCAAGCAGCCGCTCACGCGACTGCTTTACGCTCTCTGTTTAAATTAAATGAAGGCCGTCCGAAACTAACCCGGGCGGCTTTTTCTTTACGATTGCTCGCGCCACCAACTTTCAGAATTCAGGTTGCATGTAACCCAAGGAAAGTGTATTACCTCTCCGCAAACTAAGCCCCGCCAATTCAAAATTGAAGGAGAAGGCCGCCCGAAAAGTCATGAGAAGAGCGAACAGCGTGCTCGTCATCCTCGCCCTCCTCGTCGCGCAGGCCGCAGCGCAAGCGCAGCGTCAAGCGCCCGGCAAGGCAAAAGCGATCAGCGTCACGGATGAGGACGGCAGGACTCCTTACGATTACGTCAACCCTTTCATAGGGACGGGCGGCGAAGGCCACACTTATCCGGGCGCGACCGTTCCCTTCGGGATGGTTCAACTCAGCCCCGAAACGGATGCCCCGCCTTTCCGCGGGGGCTTTCGCTGGTGCGCTGGCTACCAATACGGCGAGACCTCCATTCTGGGGTTCGCGCATACGCATTTCAGCGGCACGGGCCATTCCGACATGGGCGATCTGCTGTTGGCGCCGACCGTCGGCCCTTTGCAACTGGCCCCAGGCACGAAGGAGGACCCGGACGCGGGCTACCGCTCGCGCTTCTCTCATGATCAGGAGGCTGCCTCGCCCGGCTATTATTCCGTCTTCCTTAAGGATTACGGGATCAAGGCCGAGCTAACGGCCACGAACCGCGTCGGCCTACACAAATATACTTTCCCGCAAAGCGACAGCGCGCACATCATCCTCGATCTGGTGAGCAGCATTTACAACTACGACGGGAAAGTTCTCTGGTCCGAGGTCCGTGTCGAAAACCGTAGGACCGTAACAGGGTTTCGCCAGACCAAAGGCTGGGCCGCGAACCGCCACCTCTACTTCGCTATGGAATTCTCCAAGCCGTTCGACTCATACGGGGTCAGCAACGAACACGAAGAGCAGTATCGCGGCTTCGGTAAAACCGGGAAGCTGCTGGAGAACTACCCGGAAGTGAGCGGGCGCAAGCTCAAAGCCTATTTCAATTTCAGGACCGCGCCGGGCGAAGTCATCTACGTCAAAGTCGCCATCTCGTCGGTCGGGGTTGACGGCGCTCTCAAGAATCTTCGACAGGAAGTGCCCGGCTGGGATTTCGAGGGGGTGCGGGAGGAGGCGAAGCGCCTGTGGTCGCTGGAACTCTCCAAGATCACGGTGGAGGGGAGCCGGAAAGAGAAGGAGAATTTTTACACGGCCGCCTACCACACGATGCTCGCCCCCGTCACTTACATGGACGTGGACGGCAGATACCGTGGCCTGGATCAGAACATACACGTCGCGCGCGGCTTCACCAACTACCACATCTTCTCTCTCTGGGACACCTACAGGGCGGCGCACCCTCTGTTCACGATCACGCAGCCGCGACGCGACGGCGAGATGATTCAATCCATGCTCGCGCACCAGCAGCAGAGCGCACACAAAATCCTGCCCGTCTGGTCCTTCGGCTCCAACGAAACGTGGACGATGATCGGCTATCACGCCGTCCCCGTAATCGCGGACGCCTATCTTAAAGGGATTCGCAACTTCGACGTGATGGGAGCGTTCGCGGCCATTAAGCGGAGCGCGACCTACGCGCCCTACGGCGGGCTCGCCGCTTACATGAAGTACGGCTACGTGCCGATTGATCTGGAGAAAGAGGGCGCATCGAAGACGCTCGAATATGCTTACGACGACTGGACGATAGCGCAGATGGCGCGCGCGCTCGGGCGTGCGGACGACTACAGGGAGTTTTACAGGCGGGCCGCGAGTTTCCGAAACATCTATGATCCACGGACCGGCTTCATGCGTGCCAGGAGGTCGAACGGGACTTTCAACGAGCCTTTCGACCCCGTCTATGCTCAGTACGGGAGTGACTACACGGAAGGCAACGCGTGGCAATACACCTGGTACGTTCCGCAGGATGTTCAGGGGTTGATTAATCTGATGGGCGGGCGCGAGAAGTTCATCGAGAAACTGGATACGCTCTTTATCCTGAAGGGCGACGAAGAAAAGTACAAGCAGGTGGAGGACATCGCCGGGCTGATCGGGCAATACGCTCACGGCAACGAACCGAGCCAGCACATCGCATATCTTTACAATTACGCCGGAGCGCCCTGGAAGACGCAGGCGCGCATCCACCAGATCATGAACAATCTCTTCGATAACACGCCCGAAGGCATCAGCGGCAACGAGGATTGCGGGCAGATGTCGGCCTGGTACATCTTCAGCTCAATCGGTTTTTATCCGGTCTGTCCCGCCAGCCTCGAATATATCATCGGAAAGCCCGGCCTGAAGAAGGCCACGATCAATCTGGCTAACGGCAGGACTTTCACCATCAGGGCCGACAATCTTTCGGACGCGAACATTTATATCCAATCGGCCACGCTCAACGGCAGAAAGTACGAGAAGAGCTACCTGCGTCACGAAGATCTTATGCGAGGCGGGACGCTCGTCTTCTTGATGGGTCCCGAGCCGAACAAGCTATGGGCCAGCGCCCCAGAAAATGCGCCTTACTCTATGAGCAAGTAATCCGGGTTTGAGATAAGCAGAAAGCCGGATCGAAGCTCAGCCCCGGAGGGGCGCTATATCAGTAGCCCAGCACTGGCGTGCTGGGCTACTGATATAGCGCCTCTCCGGGGCTGAAAACGCATTTACCACAAGAGACCACAATAGCGATGTCATCTAAAACCACAACGCTGCTCCTCGTCTTTTCTATCTTAAGCGTCATCTCCGCGCCGACGGCACGCGCTTGGCAGCAAGCTCTCAACAAAGAGGTACTCGCCGCCGAGGTGCGCTCTGAGTTTCTGCACGCCTGGAACGGTTACAAGAAATACGCCTGGGGGCATGACGACCTGCGGCCACTGACGAAGACTCATCACGACTGGTACGCCGAGCCGCTTTTGATGACGCCCGTTGATGCGCTCGACACGATGATTCTCATGGGATTGAAGGACGAGGCGCGGCGCACAAAGGAATACATCATCGCCCACCTCTCTTTCGACAAGGACATTTACGTTCAGAACTTTGAGATCACGATCAGACTCCTGGGGGGCCTGCTCTCCGGCTATCAACTCACCAAAGACAAGCGGCTGCTGGACCTGGCTTTGGATTTGGGTCGGAGACTCCTGCCGGCTTTCGATTCGCCGACGGGTCTGCCTTACAGGTTCGTCAATCTCAGGACCGGAAAGGTGCGCGGAGCCGAGACCAACCCGGCGGAGGCTGGCACGCTGCTCGTAGAGTTCGGGACGTTGAGCAAGCTGACGCGCCAGCCCATCTTCTACGATAAGGCCAAGCGCGCGCTTAAGGAGATTTACAATCGCCGCTCCCCAATCGGGCTCGTCGGCACAAGAATCAATGTCGAGACCGGCAAATGGACGAACACGGAGAGCCACATCAGCGCCGAGATAGATAGTTATTACGAATATCTCCTGAAGTGCTGGCTGCTCTTTGATGATCAGGACTGCCGGCGGATGTGGCTTGAGAGCCTCAATGCGGTTAACAGGTATCTGGCGGACGAAGTCGGGACGGAGCTCTGGTACGGGCACGCGGAGATGGCTACAGGCCGGCGCACGGCGACTACTTATGGCGCGCTCGACGCCTTCTTCCCGGCGGTCCTGGCCCTTTCGGGCGACACGGCCCGCGCGCGACGCCTTCAGGCCTCTTCCTTCAAGATGTGGGCGAAACACGGAATCGAGCCGGAGGAGATAAACTACAGGACGATGGAGGTCGGACACCCGGCGTATCCCCTGCGCCCGGAGATCGTGGAGTCAACCTATTACCTGTATCACTACACGCGCGACGCGGAATACCTGCGGATGGGCAAAACTCTCTTCGGAGACTTCGTGAAATATTGCAAGACTGACGAGGGCTACGCGGCGCTGAAGTCTGTCGTCACGAAAGAGCGCGCCGACTCGATGCAGAGCTTTCTTTTCGCGGAGACGTTCAAATACTTCTATCTGCTATTTGCTTCCCCGCAAACCTTGAAATTTGAGAAGGTAATATTTAATACGGAAGCGCATCCGATCAGACGAACGTGGTAAAACTTCAGTGTGAACAACTGTAGGGCAGCCGGGCCATCATGCCTCTTGTTTTTCTACGCCTCTTGATATAAGAATGGCGGACCACAACGCCCGGATTCATGTGAGGAGGCCCCCTTTGCGCAGACAACTACCCCATCTTAGTCTCTTCGGTCTGTTGTTGCTCCTGATCGTTTCGGCTGGTTCCAGCGCCCGCGCCCAATCGAGCATCTTCAACGTCCCGACGACGGACACTCTGCCCCCGCAAAAACTCCTGGTCGAAGCGGACTACATCGCGCACCCCGCGTCTTATGAAAAGGGAGGCTTTCATTATTACGGTCCGACCATCATCTACGGCCTCCGCCGCAATGTGGAGATCGGGCTTAACTTCTATATCACGCGCTCCGCAGAGCCCGCCGCGATGGAGCTGCAACCCAACGTCAAGTGGCGGTTTTATAGTGATGAGGAAACTGGATTCGCAGCAGCAGCCGGCGGTCTGCTGATCGTTCCCCTCAGAAATCGCGAGACGACAAAGACCAAGGCGCTGCTCTACCTCGCGCTCAGCAAGCAGATTAAAGGAAGATTCGGACCGCGTTTCACGAGCGGAGCTTACACGCTCGCAGGCCCTATAGGCGAAGATGAAAACAGGACCGGACTGCTGCTCGGCTATGAGCAGCCGCTCCCAAAGAAGTTGACTTTCGTCTCCGACTGGTACAGCGGTTATAACTATTTCGGCTACGCCGCAGCAGGGATAGGAATCACCCTCCCCAAAGATAGCTACTTCTACGCCGGTTACAGCTTCGGAAACAAGGGTCGCGGCAACAACTGGCTCAGCCTCTACTACGGGCGCATCTTTTAATGGCAATTACCTGATTAAAGCAGGGCGGTCTCGTGCTCAGCGCATCGAATCTGTGGAAGCGCCTTGACTCCTCTGAGTAGATAACCATCAGAAAATTAGATCGCTCTTGGACAGCGCGTAGTGGAGATTGCTGTCTAAGAGAGCCAGGCAATGGCTATGTAGTTCTTGAAGTCTGCTGGCAATAGCGGGTAGGTCGTTTTGTGCATAACCGCAGGATAACTTAGGAGCGCGAGAGTAAATCCAGCTTAACTAGAATTGCCTGTCGCCGTATAATCCCAGTTGAGGTTGAAAACAATGGAGCATAAGTTAACAATCACGTTGCCGGACGAAGTTTACCAGCCCCTTCTCGAAGTGGCGGAAGAACAGGGCCGCACGCCCGAAGAGGTTGCCACCGAACGCCTCGCACGGGGCTTATCATCACGCAAATCGCTCGACGCCAACGCCGCACACGCGGCGGAAGCGCGATTCACCAGACACATCGGCGCAGTAAATAGCGGCGACGCACGCTCGGCAGACAATGATCGTATTGACGCCGATCTGGCGCGCGAATACGGCAGCACGCATGATAAATAGGCTATGCTCTTAGACACGTCCGGCCTTTTATGCATCCATGATGCGCACGATTTTCGACACGCTGCCGCGTCCGCGCTTTTTCGTGCCGCCCGCCAGATGTTGACCAGCAATTATGTTCTCGCTGAGTTCGTTGCGCTGGCGCAAGCGCGCGGGTTTCCACGAGCAGGCGCGTTAGACCTTGTTATAGATTTACAGGCAGTGCCGCGTGTTGAAGTTGTTTGGGTTGATGAGACTTTGCACAATCAAGCGGTAGCACTATTGCAGGCGAGGCACGATAAAACTTACTCACTCTGCGATGCTGTCAGTTTCCTGCTCATGCGCGAGCGCAAACTGATTGAGGCCCTGACGACCGATCATCATTTTGAACAGGAAGGCTTCACGCGCCTACTACCCTCTTAAAATAACGCCCGCGCCACTTCCGCCAGCTTAACTTTTGCCCGCTTCCCTTTGATCTATCGGCACGTAATCGCGCTTCTCGTGTCCCAGGTAAATCTGGCGCGGGCGCGCGATCTTCTGGTCCGCGTCGCCGAGCATCTCGACCCACTGCGCGATCCAGCCGGCGGTCCGCGGGATGGCGAAGAGCACCGGAAACATCTCTACGGGGAAGTTCATCGCGCGGTAGATGATGCCCGAATAAAAGTCCACGTTCGGATAGAGCTTGCGCTTGACGAAATACTCGTCCTCAAGCGCGATCCTTTCCAACTCAAGCGCGATGTCCAGTAAGGGGTCCTTGCCCGTCACCTCGAAGACCTCGTAGGCGACCTGCTTGATGATGCGCGCGCGCGGGTCGTAGTTCTTATAGACCCTGTGGCCGAAGCCCATCAGACGGAACTCGCCCTCCTTAACGCGCTTGACGTAGTCGGGCACGCGGTCCAGCGAGCCGATCTCTTTGAGCATTCGCAGCACGGCCTCGTTCGCCCCGCCGTGCAGCGGGCCGTAGAGCGCTGCCGCCGCCCCGGCGATTGCCGAGTATGGGTCCGTGTGCGCGCTCCCGATGCTGCGCATGGAGTTCGTGCTGCAATTCTGCTCGTGGTCCGCGTGCAGGATGAAGAGGACTTCGAGCGCGCGCTCCAGGACTGGATTGACCTGGTACTTGACCTCTGTGGTCTTGAACATCATGTTCAGGAAATTGCCCGTGTAGCTCAGGTCATTATCCGGGTAGGCGTAAGGGAGTCCCTTCCTGTGGCGGTAGGAGAAGGCCGCAATCGTCCCCATCTTGGCGATCAGACGATTAATCTGTCTCCGGCGACACTCCTCGTCGAAAATATCTTTGGCCTCGGGATAGAAGGTCGAAAGGGCGCCGACCGTGCCGATCAGCATCCCCATCGGGTGCGCGTCGTAGTTGAACCCGTCCATCACCTTCTTGATACTCTCATGCAGGAAGGTGTGGAGCGTGATATGCCGGGTCCAGTTTTTCAACTGCTCGCTGGTCGGAAGCTCTCCGTTCAGGAGCAGGTAGGCGACCTCCAGGTAGGTGCTCTGCTCCGCGAGCTGCTCAATCGGGTAGCCGCGATAGTTCAGGATGCCGCGGTCACCGTCAATGAAAGTGATGCGGCTCTTGCAAGAGGCCGTGTTCATGAACGCCGGGTCGTAAGTCATCAGGCCGAAGTCGTCGTCCGAGACCTTGATCTTTCGCAGGTCCATCGCGCGGATGGTCTCGTTCTCGATTGCGACTTCGTACTGTTTCCCTGTGCGATTGTCTGTGATCGTTAAAGTGTTGTTGCTCATCTCTCCTCCATGACCGGCATTCGGCTTAATCGCTCATCCGCTTCGCCCACTTCTTCTGTTCGGCCAGGGCGGCGTGCGCCGCCGCGAGGCGTGCGACGGGCACGCGGAAGGGCGAGCAGCTGACGTAATCCAGCCCCGTGTCGTGGCAGAAGGCTATGGAGTTCGGCTCGCCGCCATGTTCGCCGCAGATGCCGACCTTGAGATTCGGTTTAACTGAGCGCCCGCGCTCCGTTCCCATCCTGACAAGCTGCCCGACACCGTCCGGGTCCAGGACCTGGAACGGATCGTCCGGCATGACCTTATGCTCGACGTAGTAGGACAGGAAGCGCCCCGAATCGTCGCGGCTCAGGCCGTAGGTGGTCTGCGTCAGGTCGTTCGTGCCGAAGGAGAAGAAGTCCGCGTGCGCCGCGATCTTGTCCGCGGTCAGGGCCGCGCGCGGCAATTCGATCATCGTGCCGACGGCGTAATTAATCTTCATCCCATGCTCGCCCATGACCTGCCGCGCCACATCGTGGATCAGCGCGGCCTGGTGCCGCAGCTCCTCCGAGGTCGAAACCAGCGGGACCATGATCTCCGGGTGAATCACCAGCCCCTCGCCCTGGACCTGGCAGGCCGCTTCGAAGATGGCGCGCACCTGCATCCGCGTCACTTCTGGATAAACCAGGCCGAGGCGGCAGCCGCGATGCCCTAGCATCGGGTTGTTCTCGCGGATGCGCTCGACCTGCTGCAGCAGGCGACGCTTCTCTGCAATCTCGTCCAGGAGACGGTCCATCTCGTTGATGCTGCCCGCGCGCTGCAAAGACAACTTCAACTCGGAGAGCTCGCCCAGCAGATCACGCATGTCCGGCAGAAACTCGTGCAGCGGCGGGTCCAGCAGCCGGATGGTGACGGGCAAGCCACGCATCGCCTGAAAGATGCCTGCGAAATCCGTGCGCTGAAGAGGCAGCAGCTTTTCCAGCGCTTTTTCGCGCTGTCCGACGCCGTCCGCCAAGATCATCTCGCGCATCGCGGCGAGCCTTCCCTCGCCGAAGAACATGTGCTCTGTGCGACACAACCCGATGCCTTCCGCTCCGAAGTCGCGCGCCACCTGTGAATCGTGCGGCGTGTCGGCGTTAGCGCGCACGCGCAGCCGCCGGAAATCATCGGCCCAGCTCATCAACTCCTTGAAATCTTCCCCGAGCGTCGGCTGCACTGTGGGAACCTGCCCGAGAAAGACGCGGCCCGTCGAGCCGTCAACAGTAATCCACTCGCCTTTAGGAACGACCGTGCCGTTGACGCTGAACTGCTGCTGACCATAGTCAATGACCAGATCGCTCGCCCCGCACACGCACGACTTGCCCATCCCGCGCGCTACGACCGCCGCATGCGAAGTTGCCCCCCCACGAGCTGTCACAATCGCTTGAGCTGCGACCATGCCGTGAAAGTCGTCTGGACTTGTTTCCAGACGAACGAGAATAACTTTCGCGCCATCGCGCGTCATTGTTTCGGCTTCATCCGGGTCGAAGACGACGCAGCCCTGTGCAGCGCCCGGACTCGCTGGCAGGCCCGTCGCCAGGACGGTCGCTTTGGCGGTCGAGTCCACAGTCGGATGCAGCAGTTGATCCAGTTGCTCTGGCGCGACGCGGTTGACTGCCGTGGCGCGATCAATCAGGCCCTCGTGGACCATGTCAACGGCCACACGCACGGCCGCCGCGCCCGTTCTCTTCCCGTTGCGCGTCTGGAGCATCCAGAGCTTGCCCCGCTCGATTGTGAATTCCACATCCTGCATGTCGCGGTAGTGACGCTCCAGGCGCTCCGTGATCTCTTTGAACTGCTCGTAGACTTCCGGAAGTTCCTCACGCAGTTTGCTGATCGGGTTCGGCGTGCGCGTGCCCGCGACCACGTCCTCGCCCTGCGCGTTCAGCAGGTATTCGCCATAAAGCAGCTTCTCCCCCGTAGAGGGGTTGCGCGTGAAAGCCACGCCAGTGCCGCTCGTCTGCCCCATGTTGCCGAAGACCATCGCCTGCACGTTGACGGCCGTGCCGAGATTGTCCGGGATGCGATTGACGCGACGATAGTCAACCGCGCGGCGTCCCATCCACGAGTTGAAGACGGCGGCAATCGCCACGCGCAACTGTTCGTAAGGGTCGTCTGGAAACGCGTGCCCGCTCTGGTCCGTCAGGATAATCTGTTTTTCGGCGGCGATAATCTCTCGCAGCTGTTCGGGCCCGAGGTCCGTGTCGCGCCCCCCGGCGGTCTGCGCCTTGTAGCGGTCGAGCACGCGCTCAAACTTTTCGTGCGCGACGCCGATGACGATCTCGCCGAAGAGCGACGCGAAACGGCGGTACGCGTCGAGGGCGAAACGCAGGTCGCCTGTCTGCGCCGCGAGCCCGCGCACGGTCTCCTCGTTAAGGCCGAGGTTAAGCACCGTGTCCATCATGCCCGGCATCGAGAAGGCCGCGCCGGAGCGCACGCTAACCAGGAGCGGGTTCGTCGGGTCGCCGAAGCGCTTGCCGACCTTCTCTTCGATCCTTCGCAAGCCTTCGACGACCTGCTCCCACATGCCGTCCGGAAACTTTTTGTCGTTGGCGTAAAAAGCGTTGCAGGCTTCGGTGGTGACGATGAAACCGGGAGGGACCGGAAGCCCCGCGCGCGTCATCTCGGCGAGGCCCGCGCCTTTGCCGCCGAGCAGCTCGCGCGAGTCGCCGCTCCCCTCCTCAAACAGATAGACCCATTTGTGTTCACTCTCTTCAGGCATCGGAAGTGTCCTTTACGGTGAATATGTATCTCAAGAGTGCCATTCGCAAACTTAAACCACAGGCGGGAAATCAGAAACTGTCTGCGCCGTATTATCAAGCCGCAGTGGCGATTTGTCTAGCAGGTCCGTTTCCGGTCCCTGGGGCAAATGCAAAATGCAAAATTAAAAATGCAAAACGTAAGCTGAGAGGCATGTTCTTCCATTTTGGATTCGAAATAGAACCCCAGGAGCGGCGGAAGAAACAGGAATAAGAATAACGGCTCAGTAAACAACATCTTGTCGTTAAGCCGGGGATGAACCGATGAACATTTTAGACGGCTACGTTAAATCAGCGCCGAGTCCGCAGAAGTTCGGTATCAATCCGGCGCTCCGATTATTTCAGCAGGCGGCCTCCTCGTAGCGGATCAGCTACTAAGTGCCGGATCACGCTTGCGTCTTCCAGGGCTTAAAGGCCCTCGGGACCTGCGCCATCGAGAAGTCTTCAGACTCCAACGTCAGGTTCGGGTTGTAGTATGGATCGTTGGCGAGCAGAGGCCCCCACTTCGACTTCATGTACGCCCGCTCTCTACTGAAGCGGGGCAGAGTATCCGGCAAGTCGTCGGTCCCGCGCGTGGCGGATTCCCGGTGCTGCAACTCCGCGTGCGGGGTCCAGAGAATCCGGTAGCCCCTTTCGCGGATCCGCAAGCAGAGATCGACGTCATTATAGGCGACGGGGAGATTGATCTCGTCCAGGCCGTTGACCTCTTCAAAGACTTCCCGGCGCAAGACCATGCACGCCCCCGTCACGGCGGCGTAGTTTTGAATGACCTGCAGGCGCGCGGCATAGCCGACGCTCTCTCGCGGGAAGAACCTGTGCGAGTGGCCCGCCGCGCCCTTGATGCCGAGGATGACCCCGGCGTGCTGAATCCTGTTATCCGCATAATACAATTTCGCCCCGACCGCGCCGATTTCGGGCCGCACGGCGTGGCTGACCATCTCCGACAGCCAGCTCGAAGAGATGACTTTAATGTCATTGTTCAGCAGGCAGAGTATCGCCCCCCTGGATTTACTGACCCCGAGATTATTCATCGCCGCGAAGTTAAACAAGGCGTCGTACTGAAGGACGCTGACGCGCGGGTCCATTTCAATCTCGCGGAGGAAATCCAGCGTCGCGAGGTCCGTGCTCTGGTTGTCAACGATGATCAGCTCGATGGAGGGATAAGCGGTCCCTTCGAGGACGCCCTCGACGGCCTCTCGTAGAAGATCGACGCGGTCCCGCGTCCCCATGATGACGCTGACCAGCGGGGCCGGAGTGGGGACGTTGTAAATTACCCGATGAGAATGGGCGGCGCTCGCCGTGACCTCTGCGCTGACGCCCCGCCGCGCAAGGTGGGAGCGGATGGCGTCGCGCGCCGCCTCGTGGGCGGACTCTTTTTCCCCTCCCCCGGAGGCGATTGATCCGGGGACGGCGCGCCAGTGGTAGAGGACGTGCGGGATGTGCCGAATTTGATATTCCGGGACCTCTTCGATAACCCTCAGGGCCAGGTCATAATGCTGGCTTCCGGGATATTCGTGTCTGAACCCGCCGAGTTTTTCGACTATTGATCTGCGATAAACCCCCAGGTGCGTAATCAAGTTGTAGGAGTAGAAGAGGTCCGGGTTCCAGTCGCTCTTAAAGTGGGGGCTGTAGCGTTTGCCTGTCTCGTCCATCTTGTCCTCGTCGCTGTAAATCAAAGCGGCGTCGGGATGCACGTTCAGCTCTTCCGCAACCATGTAGAGCGCGTGTTCGGAGATTTTGTCGTCGTGATCCAGAAAGGCCACGAACTCCCCGGACGCGAGCTTGAGGGCGTCGTTGGACGCGGCGGCGATATGTCCGTTCTTCTCGCGGAAGACGACCTTTATTCTGGCATCTTTACTCGCGTACTCTTCGAGCACACTCCGCACGTGCGGGAGGCTCGAATGGTCGTCCACGATGCACAGCTCCCAGTGCGGATAGAGCTGCGCGAGGACTGATTCGATGGCGGCACGCAGCCAGCGTTCCTCCACGTTATAGACCGGCATGACGACGGAAATCAGCGGGCGGTACGGTAGATTCTCGATTCGAGCCTGAATGGCCCGGCGGTCCGAATCCGTCAGGGCGTCGTGCTCTTTAATCCACCTCTCGTACTGGCTGAGGAGAGGCATATACGGACGCCGCGAGCTCCCGGGTCCGTGGCGAACGAAGCTGTAGACGGGCAGCAGGAAACGTTCCTTCACACGGCCATAACGGCTGACCCAGCGCCAGGCCCTTGAGCCAAGGATGTTACCGAGTTGTGTCCCTTTCACCTCCAGCTCTTTTTCGTTCAGCGCAAATCTCTTCGAGAGATCTTCCCAAGCGCGTGTCAGCCTATCGTTTTCCAGTTGGACACGCAGACGCTCCCCCAGTTGGTGAAAGAACTCTCGGATGAGCGCCGCCTCTTCCTGAGAAGATTCGAGCAGGGGGCGGAGCGGATCGGGCGGGGATGCGCCCACCGCCAGCACCCCTAAACCGTATTCGTGCGTGAACTCAAAGTGCGGGTAGCGGTCCCTGATCTCGCCCCACAGTCTCCAGACCCCGAAGTCGCGCTCGCGCACATGTATGTCGTGAAAGATGATGACGCCGCGCGCGCTCATCTTCGGCAGCCAGTTCTCGAAGTCGTGCCTGACCGCCTCGTAGGTGTGGTAGCCGTCCAGATGCAAAAGATCAATCGTCCCCGCCTGGAAGAGCGAGAGGGCTTCGTCGAACGTGCTCTGAACCAGGCGGGAAAATTTCTGGTAGAGCAGGTCGTGATGTTCTTTCAAGTCATTCAGAACGCCGGGGCCGTAGAAGCCCGTCTGTGCATCACCGCGCCAGCTATCCACGGCGTAGCATGAAGTGTCCAGGCCGAGTTCTTTGACGGCCTGGCAGAAGGCACAATAAGAGACTCCGTAGAACGTTCCCAACTCGACGAAGACGCGTGGTCGGAGCAGATCAATCAGGGTCATCGCAAACGGAACGTGCGAAGCCCATGCGGTCACGGTGAGTCTTAGCGGAGTGGAGAGGCAAACCGGATGATCGAGGGGATTAAACTTGGGCATTCGAATATCTGGCGCAGAAGGCGCTGGCATTGACCGGGGCGCAACGAAAGGCCCCAAATGTCAACCGGGACCAGCGGCGACGCCTCCAGCTCCCTGTATTGCTCCCGCAATTCGGCGACCCGTCTTTTGTCAACGTACTTGACCCGAGCGTCTTGCGGCGTCTTGAGCGGGTTGTGCAAAGCGCCGATTTCGATACCATTGCCCTTCAAGTATGTGTTGGCAATAAGCTCGCGGTCCATCTTACGTCGGAAAAACGGAGAGAAAGAATTAAGCAGACGCGCTGGCGCGCCCTGCTTTATCGGCAGCAACGAATCCTTTAACGAAGTCGTCCGTAATTTACAGGGCGCACCCGCTCAGGTCAAGCGAGGCGAAATGACTCTCCGCTTGCGCCGCAGGTCGAGGATTCTTGCGCATAAGTTTTTTTACAGCTAGACTCCTTCTTCAACGAACGAGTAATATCCTGCGCGCCGGAGCTTCGGACAAAAACATCGGATAAATCCATTTCATGATAGAGCGACCATCCTCGGATTCTGGCTACAGTCGTCCTGACGAAAGCGCGGGCGTGATGGTCTGCGACCCGCCGGACGTAGCCGACGAGAGGTCCGTCGAGCTTTTTTTGCACGCCGTCCTTCCGGAAGAGCCCCTGGTTAAAATCAGGCCGGGCAATTCTCTGACTAAGATTGAGTTCGGCGAACTGTGGGCGCACCGCGAGCTGCTCTACTTCATGATGTGGCGTGACCTCAAGGTGCGTTACAGGCAGACGATTCTGGGCGCCTCGTGGGTCATCCTTCAGCCGCTGTTGCTGACCCTGGTCTTCGCAATCTTTTTAGGCAAGCTGGTCAAAGTCCCCTCGGACGGCGTGCCTTATCCTATTTTCGCTTACGCCGGGCTCCTGCTCTGGATGTTTCTCTCAAACGCCGTCCTGAGCAGCAGCTACAGCCTCGTCGTCAACGCGCACATCATCACCAAAGTCTATTTTTCGCGCCTGCTCATTCCAGGCGCGGCTGTCGGCGTGCGCCTCCTGGACCTCATCATCGCGTCGCTCATCCTCGTCGCCCTGATGTTTTATTACGGCGTGACGCTCACCTGGAGCATCCTGATGCTGCCCGTGTTCGTCATCCAGATCACAGCCCTGGCCCTGGGCGTCGGCATCTGGACCTCCGCCTTAAACGTCCGCTACCGCGACGTCGGCACAATGCTCCCGATTCTGCTTCAACTCTGGATGTTCGTCTCGCCCATCATCTACCCGTCGAGCATCGTGCCCGAAAGGTGGCGTTCGCTCTATTTTCTGAATCCGCTGGCGGGGACCGTCGAGGGTTTTCGCGCCTCTCTCTTAGGGCTGCCTTTCGACTGGCGCAGCATCGTGATTTCGACGGCGATCACGCTCGCCCTTCTGGTCTGCTCGATTTACGCCTTCCGGCGGATGGAGGAGAGTTTCGCGGACGACGTCTGAGAGACTGGCTATGATGAAGCCGATTATGAGAGTCGAAAACCTGGGGAAGAAGTACTCGCTCGGCGCGCGCGAAGTGATCGCCCCCACTCTGCGTGAGGCCCTCGTCCGCTTCGTCAAAAACACCGCCGAGCGTTTCTCCAGGGGGCGGGACACGGACGCCCAAACCGTCTGGGCGCTGAGCGGCGTGACGTTTGAAGTTTATCCGGGCGAGGTGGTCGGCGTCATCGGGCGTAACGGCGCAGGCAAATCCACGCTCCTCAAGATTCTCTCGCGGATCACCAAGCCGACGATGGGCCTGGCGGACCTTTACGGGCGCACAGGGAGTCTGCTCGAAGTGGGCACAGGTTTTCACCCGGACCTGACCGGGCGGGAGAATATCCACCTCAACGGCGCGATTCTGGGGATGAAGCGCGAGGAGATCAGTCGGAAGTTCGACGAGATTGTGGCCTTCGCCGAGGTGGATCGTTTTCTGGACACGCCCGTCAAGCGTTACTCTACGGGGATGTATCTGCGGCTCGCCTTCGCCGTCGCCGCGCACCTCGACCCAGAGATACTTCTCCTGGACGAAGTGCTCACGGTGGGCGACGCTCTGTTCCAGAAAAAGTGTTTCGCGAAGATGAAAGAGGTCGGGCGCGAGGGCAAGACCGTCCTGTTCGTCAGCCACAACACGGCCTCGGTCCAGCATCTGTGCGGGCGCGCGCTCTACCTACGCAACGGGGTCTTGAGCGAAGAGGGAAAACCCGACGCGGTCATCGCCAGTTACCTGAAAGACCTTTCAGAGAGCGAAAGTGCGGGTCTCGCCTGCTGAGGGCGAATGGTCCGCGCCAGCTATATGCCGAAAGTTACGATCATCATCCCGACCTATAACCGCCCGCACCTGCTCGGCCGCACGGTCGAAAGCGCGCGCGCGGCCGGAGATGATGTCGAGATCATCCTGGTGGACGATGCTTCGGTTGACGGCACGCGCCGGGTTTGCGAAGAGCTCGAAGGCGTCCGCCACATACGCCTTGAGAGAAATCAGGGCGTGGCCGGGGCGCGCAACGTCGGAATCGTGGCCAGTTCCGCACCGTACATAGCATTCCTTGATGATGACGACCTACGCCTGCCAGGCTCCTTGGACCTACAGGTCGAGGCGCTCGCGGCCGAGCCCGAGGCCGGGTTCGTCTGCGGTGGAATGTTGATGGCCGGTCAGGACCGCAATCCGACGGGCGAAGCGATCATGCCCAATCATCCGAGCGGAGACCTGTTCTGGGAGTTGCTGGAGCTGGATTTTCCTGTGATGCCGATCTCGGTCGTGATGCGCAAGGACTGTTTTTTTCGCGTCGGGCTGCTCGACCGGCGTCTCGGCGGGATTGACGATTGGGACATCTTCGTTCGCTTCGCGGAGCTTTTCCCCGTCGTCGTGATGAATGAGCCGGTCAGCATCTACAGGAAACCGACGCCGTTTTCAGCGCAAGGCTCTTCGGCGCGCGCCCGCCAGCTCGCGCGCGCCGCGCGTCACCAGTTGAAGTTGCTGCGCCTGCCGAGGGCTCTGTCCGCCCCACGGGCCAGACGAAGAGAGGCGCGCCGCCGCGCGCTCAACCGCATCTCGGACGTGCTGCTTCGGCAGGCGGCCACGCAACTGCCGGAAGGCGCTTTTCAGTCGGCCGGCGCGAATCTCTTCGCGGCCTTTCGGCTGAACCCGTTTGGTGCGGCACGCCCCGAAGCTTTAGGGAAAGCCTGTCGAAAACTTTTTTCGCGGCGCGATGAAGAGGGTGAACGCCGAGCGCGCCCGGCGTAGATGTCAGGCGTTAGAAGTTGTTTGAAAATTCCGATTTTGCGACGAAGTCGCAGCGAGAAGTAGCCAGACGTGTAACGTCTGGGATAGGCAGGACAAGCATGTCCGCGTTGAAGACGCGAGGAGAACGTTCTGGCGCTCCTTCAGAACAAGCGGATTATCCGTCTGCTTATTCCAGACGTTACACGTCTGGCTACCTTCTCATGGCCGCTTCGCGGCTGAAAAGTGGAATTTTTATACAGCTTCTTACATTTAAGTTTAGAGCAGACGGGTTTTCTGAGACGCTCTTAGACCGAAACGATGGGACTCTCGCCAAAAGTCAGCGTCATCATCACGACGCACAACCGCCCGCGTCTTCTGCCGCGTGCCATCGAGAGCGCGCAGCGCGCTGGCGCGTCCGTCGAGGTCGTCGTGGTGGACGACGCTTCGACGGACGAGACGGCCGCTGTCTGCCGCGACTATTCGGAGATACGTTATGTCCGCGTCGAGCGTAACCGCAGGGTGGCAGGTGCGCGCAACCTCGGCGTCGCGGCGTGCGGCGGGGAGTACGTCAGTTTTTTAGACGACGACGACGCGCGGTTGCCCGGTTCATTAGACATTCAGGCGGAAGCGCTCGACGCAGCGGCGGACGAAGGTTTCGTTTACGGGCAAGTGCTCGTCTGCGACCAGGACGGCACCCCGGACGGAAGCGACTACCCGCGGGACTGCCCGCGCGGCGACATCTTCTGGCAACTTTTAGAGCGCAATTTCATCCCGTGCGCCTCGGTCCTCTTTCGTAAATCCTGCCTCTACCGCGTCGGGCTTCTGGACGAATCAATCCCGGGCGTTGACGACTGGGACCTGTGGATTCGCATCGCGGAACTTTACAAGGTCGCCGCTGTGGAGAAGCCAGTGGCAGTCTGGCGGCGCCCGACCCCGACCTCCGGGCAGGGCAGTTCCAGAACGGTTGACCTGATCGCGCTGAGCACGCGGCTGCTGCGCAGGCGCTGGCTCAAGCTGCCGCGCGCGGCCGGGGCGTCGCGGCACAGGCGGCGCGCTGTCTGGCGCGCATTTTCAAAGAACGTCTCGGAGCATCTCGTCTGGGAAGCGACCACCGCGCTCGCCGACCGAGAGGTCCGGCGCGCCGCGTCGAGCGCGCTCACGGCCATGCGTCTTCACCCGGCCGGGCCACTCGGAGTTGCACGTCGGTGGGCGCGCGTCTCAACTTTAAAGACTCTGCTGACCTCCGGGCACGGGGCGGCGGCCAAAGCGGATTTCAAGAGGACCAGATCAAGCGGGAGCTGAAGATGAAAATTCTTCTCTGCAAAGGACAGTTTCTAGGACCCATCAGCGGCGCCGACGAGACCATCGTTACTTACGCCACGCATCTGCGAGCCGCCGGACACTCCGTCTCCGTCCTTTTGATGTACCCGCACGCGCGGCGGGATCAATACTACGTCCGGCTGTCGGAGGCTGGCGTGCCCGTCTCCTCCATCAGCGCTCCGCATGTTCGCTCTTCCCTCGGCGCCGGACGCAAACTCGTTCGCGGCCTCTCCAGGGTGTTCCCGTCTTCGCGTTATCTGGTCCGTGAGAACGGCTGGAGGCTCGCCTACCGCGTCGCCCGCCGTTATTACCGGCAGTGCCGCGAGCGCTTCGAGAAGTCTGGCGCCGACTTGATACACGTATTGACTCCCGATCCGGGCGCGATGGTCATGATTCGCGCGGCGCACGAGGCAGGGATTCCAGTCATCTATCAGGAGCTCGGGACGCCTTATCATCCGCCGGACTATGAATCCTTCTACGGGCATTTCACCTCCGTGCTTCCGCTCTGCACGGAAGTGGCGGCCCTGTCGCCACGCCTCGCCGAGTACTGCCGCGAGACCTTGCCCTTCGCGAACTCTCTTTCCATTCTTCCGATCATGACCAACGGCCTGCGCGACTATTCTCCTGTAGATCACGCGCCGCCACAGCGCGACGTAACTTTTGGCTTCGCCGCGCGGATTGAACCGCTGAAGGGGCCGATGTTCCTGGTCGAGGCTTTTGCGGCGACCGCGAGGAAGTTTGCGGACATTCAATTGAAGCTGGCCGGCGTCGGCTCCGAGGAGCAGCAGGTCGCCGAGCAGGCGAGCGCGCTCGGCATCGCCTCGCGCTGCCACTTCCCGGGCATCTACACACGGCCGGAGCAGAAGAGCGCCTTCATGCGAAGCCTGGATGCTTTCGTGCTGCCATCGTTGACCGAAGGCACGCCCAACTGTATCGCAGAGGCGATGGCCCACGGGCTGCCCGTGATAGCCTCCGCGGTCGGCGGCATTCCGGACGTAGTCACAGACGAAACGGGCATTCTCGTTCCGCCGGGAGATGCCTGCGCGCTGGCGCACGCGATGCTCCGTCTGGCCGAAGACCCCGCGCTCAGGAAGCGGCTGGGGCGGGCCGGGCGCAAGCGTTATGAAGAACTCTTCTCACCCAGAGCGGTCCTGCCCTTAATGCTGAGCACGTATGAAAGAGTGGCGGGAAGAAACGGGCTCGGCAGCGCCCACGAAGATGGCGCTGGTGTGTGCGCACATCCCTGGGTCCAGGAACTCGAAACAACTATGGTGTGAGCGGGCGCTTCAGTCCGTGATAAAAACAGAGATGGGAGGCATCGTTACATGCATGTATGTGACGATGCCTCCCGTTCTGACTTAACTGCGATCTCAACGCGCCGCGGGCCTTTTCGCCGAAACGACTATGATGAGGGCGTCGCCGGAGGGTCCGACGTTCAGAGTCCCCACTATGGTCGGCTCGCCTTCGCGGATCGTGATATCTGTAGTAATACCTGTCTGCTCGTACTGGATCACGGGCGCGCTCGGATTCGTGCCGGTCATCGCCACGCTGGCGAGCTGGATCGGGATGCGCGCGCCGAAATTAAAGTGCGACATCTCGACGGCGTCGCGCCCAGCTTCGTCCTGAACGAGCTTGATGGAATTAACATTGAACTCGTTGAACCCGGGCGTGGCGGTCGTCGCCGCGGACGAAGCCAGAAGCGGTCCACCGACCCAGCGCAGATTCAACCTCCCGCCGTTCTTCACGCGGTTGAGCAGGGTCGCGGCCAGGCGGTAATTTTTGAACGTGAAGGTCGTGCGCAGTTGTTTCAGCACGCCATCGAGCCCCGGCGGCAATCTCTCATCTTCTGCGGTCGTCGCTTTGGTCGCGACGAGCAGATGCAGTTGAACTTCGAGCCCCGTCGTATTGGCTTTGGCGGGGGCTTGCGCAGAGCTTTCGTTTTGAGCCAGGGCTTGCTGCGAGGCGTAGAGCGCGAAGGTGAGCGTGAGCGCAGCTGCCAGAATGATGCGTGTAAATTTGAGCGATGACATGAGAAGTTTCTCCTTCAATCTTCAGAGTTCGACCAAGGGAGCCGCGCCACCGATCAAATCCGCAGAGGCAGCATGGTCGTTCATTGACACGCGCGATTGGATTAAAAGTTCCGCGCAAAAAATTTAAGTTTGATTGCTCTCTCAACGGCTGAGAAAACAGAACCCTTGAGAAATAACCTTGCCCATGCACAAGATATAATTACTGGGCAATGGCCGGAGATTGCTGATCTTGCTCAAGAAATGGAGTCGCTATTGGAGAAGATGGAAAAGGTAGCATTTTCAAGCGAAGGCGCTGTCTAACAACTCATTCAACCGGAGCGCGAATAGCGCGGCTTTCATCCGCGAGGCTTGAAGGCTTGTTCAGTTGATTGCCGTCCGAATTCAAGCGTTTGGCGTCTTGATTCTTGAAAGTTTGGACGAAATAGGAAAGCATGTAAAATACGCCTGGGAGATTTAACCTATGGATACTATTTCAATACCTGCTCATTTTGATGGTGAGCGTATTCTTCTGGACGAACCAGTTGAGTTGGAACCGAACACTCGGCTGATCGTTACTGTGCTGCCAAATCAGGATGCTGAACATGAATCTTGGCTCCGTTTGTCCGGTAAAAGGCTTGAAGATGCTTATGGTGAAAATGAAGATGACTATTCATTAGACCTAATCAAAGAGGCTAATCCTGAATATGAAGGAAGGTGATGTAGCGCTCACGCCGGTTCCGCAAGCCGACGGAAAGATTAAGAATCGTCCGGCAATTATTTTGCGCGAGATGCCGCCATACAGAGATTTCCTTGTTTGTGGCGTGAGCACTCAATTGCATCAGCAAGTCAAAGATTTCGATGAAACTATCTCACCTTCCGACGCGGACTTTCCCTCAAGTGGCTTGAAATCAGAATCATTGATAAGGCTTGGATTTTTGGCTGTCTTGCCGCGTAGCAGTATCGCCGGGTCAATCGGCTCAATCTCATCAGAGCGACATAAAAGGTTGCTGAGAACATTAAGCGACCATCTCGTAAAATAAGACGCCTAACACCTCATCGAACCGAACTCGCAATTAGCCAGCCTCTTAAACTCAATCCTGGTTGCTCGTCGGTTAATTCGGTAGTCAGATAACTGCATGTAGAGAATCTATATCGTCTTGCAATTGAGTGTAACCGGATGGACGAACAAATACGATCCACGAAGTCACACGAAACGACACGAAACAAAAGCGTTGCCTCTTCGTGTCGTTTCGTGTGACTTCGTGGATCGTCTCATCGCTCCTGTTCGAGGGAGTATATCTATTTGCAAACGGCCATAAAACCAGAGAGGACTGGGATGATCTTTCGCATCTCAGTCCTCTTCAAGTTTCCAACTCTTGCGGCGGCTCTTACCTGACGGTCGGGGGGTCCGCGCCGAGCGGGACGATCCACAACTCCGTTATTTGATCGCGCACCCCGCCCTCTAAGGTCACGAGGCGGCTGGCGTCTATCCCGCGAGTCGTGATCAGGTAATCCGTCGCCCGCTTAATCCGCTTCTGCTTCTGGGCCGCGGTCTCTTTCGCACCGCCGTAGGCGATGATGTAGCCTTTAGCAGACGGGTCGTTCTGCAACTGGATCGCGAAGTTATCGAGCCGCGCCTTCTCGTCGTCGCGCGGGAGCGGTATGTAGGAGTCAGTCTGTGTCGAAGTAATCTTTCTGGGAATCTGCACGGTGTAAGCGCTCGCGCAGCGCAGCTTGAACCCTTCGACGAAGAGGTCCGCCGTGATGCTCTGGCCCGCGAGCCCCGTCGTGTCAACAGTGATCGAGGGCGTGCCCTGGCCGCTCGTGAGTGTGCCGGCGCTGATCGTCCAGTTATAGATGGGCACGACGCCGGGCGTGCCGCCGCTGACGCTCGCCGTAAAGGTGACGGGCGCGCCGACCGGGACGACGTCCGGGCCTGAGATAGAGATGTTCGGGCAGAGCACTATCGGAGGACAGTCCCTGACGACGATCTTCGTCGAGGTGAAGGCGACGCAACCGTCGTCGCGGTTGTTGTCCACCTCGACCCTGGCCGTGTAAGTCCCCGGAGCGGCGCCGGTCAAGTCCCAAGTCGCGTTCGCCCCCTCGCCGTTTAAGCGTCCGCCGCTCACTCTCCAGCTGTAGCGCAGGGGCGTGGTGGTGAAGTTCGAAACGGTCGCCGTCAGCGGGATTATTGCATCGGCTTCGGCCCCGTTGCAGGGCGCGATCATCGCCGCGTGCTGCGAGAGCTGAACCACGGGCCTCGGGCCTTCGGTCAGAATCTCTTTATCTTTTTTCTTCTTTTCCTGCGTCTGGGCCGAGACCGAGACGAATCCGGCCAGGACGAGCAGCAGGCTCAGAGCAACGAAGCGATATTTTCGCAAGAGCATTTTGAGGCTCCTCCATCTCACGCGAGCGGGTTTTAGTGACTCGCAGGTTATGTCAAAAAGGGTGAGAGCGTCAACCAGTTCTTTGAAAGGTAGCCCCGGTTCGCCCTATTCATCCAGCATTTAATTGCTAAAAACTGATAATGGCAGCCGTTTTCCAAGCCGAGCGCTCAGATTCTTTAGTCAAACACCTCGGCCGTCCCTGAGAAATCCCGCCCGTTTACTGGCAACTCTCGGGCGCAGCCTCGTTGCTTGCGCCGAGCCACAGCTTGACCGTGCCGTCACTGCTCGATGTCGCTATCACCTTATCTTTAGGAGAAAAGGCCACAGACCAGACTCTGCGATTATGCCCTTTGAGGGTCGCCAATTCCTGCCAAGTGACTGCATCCCATAATTTCACGGTCATATCATCTGACGCGGTCGCCAGCCTGGAGCCGTCAGGCGAGAAAGTCACATAGGTAATGGGCTTCGTATGCCATTCGAGCGTCTCCAGAAGCACGCCGCCTTTTGCCGGGTCCGTAATGTCCCAGATTTTGATGGTGCTATCGTTGCTTCCGGTAACCAGCAGCGCTCTTTCACTGGTATCGGGAGAGAAGGCCACCGCCCGAATCGCTTTCGGATGCGCCTTGATCTGTTCTTCATACGTACCTTCGGTGACTTTCTTCATAGCGGTCCGACCGCCTTCCGTAGCTTGATCTGTTGGCTCTCTCAGTGTGGCTAGTTCCCGCCCCGTGGCTACGTCCCACAACTTCGCAGTCGCGTCCCAGCTTCCCGTTGCGAGCGTCTTTCCGTCAGATGAAAACGCCACGGATTCAATATCCAGCGTATGACTTTGAAGCGTTTTCTGTTCCAGCCTGCTCGCCACATCCCAGAGCTTTGCCGTCTGGTCCGAGCTTACTGAAGCGAGCATCTTGCCATCGGGCGAAAAGGCGATGGCATTAACTTTTTTCGTGTGCCCTTTAAGGGTAGCCAGCTCGCGCCAGGTGGCAACGTCCCATAATTTAATGGTGCTGTCGCCGCTGCCCGTGGCGAGTATTGTGCCGTCGGACGAGAATGCCACGGCGTTGACAGCGCTCGTATGTCCGACGAGCTTTTTAAGCTCACGCCGTGTGGCGACATCCCAAATCCTGACGGTATTATCTCTGCTTCCAGAAGCCACCATCTTTCCGTCCGTGGAGAACGCTGTGGAATAAACCTCGCCGCCATTCCCTTTCAAGGTATCGCGCTCGGCATTCAAATCCCAGAGCTTGACGGTCAGGTCAGCGCTGCCGGTCGCCAGAGTTTTTCCATCGGGCGAGAATGCGATGGAGGTGACAGGCTTTGTATGCCCCCTGAAGGTAATCGGCTCCTGCCCTTCCAAATCTTGTTCCACTTGTTGTAGATCAGGCGTCGCCGCCGCTGCGAAGAATCCTTCCGCAGTCGTTCGCCGACGCGAATAGTGAGACTTGCTTCCTTCTCCATCCGAAGGAACATTCCAGAGCTTCGCTGTGTTGTCATCGCTCGATGTCGCTAACTGGTCTCCTCTCGGAGAGAAGGCGACAGAGGTGACGGCGTCCGTATGACCCCGTAGAGTAAACTCCAGCTTGCCGGAAGCGACATTCCAGAACTTCGTCGTCCTGTCCTGACTGGCGGTCGCCAGGTATTTACCGTTTGGCGAAAACGCCACCGAAAGAACTTCAGCCGTATGCCCTTTAAGGACAACCGGCGCTTGCCTGTTTACCATATCCCAAAGGATCGCCGTGTTGTCGGCGCTTGCCGTAGCCAGCGTCCGGCCGTCCGGGGAGAACATGACCGAATGAACGGCGCTGCGATGAGCGATCAACGTCGCCAACTCTCGCCCAGTCTCCACGTCCCAGAGCTTGACCGTCTTATCATTGCTCGCCGTGGCGAGTAATCTGCCATCCTGCGAAAAGGCGACCGCAGAGACATCTTCTTTGTGTCCGTTTAAGGTGCGCACTTCTTTTCCCGCAGCGACATCCAGCAGGCGCACAGACCCGTCCTCGTTGCCCGAGGCTAAAATTCTGCCGTCGGGAGAAAAAGCCAGCGACCAGCTATGAGTCTTCTGATCCTGATTTACGCCGAGGCTTCGGATCAACTTCCTGCTGGCCACATCCCAAATCTTGATGGTCCCATCGTCATTCGCTTCGGCCAGGACTTTGCCGTCAGGTGAATAGGCCACTGAATAGACGGTCGAATCTGCTTGAAGTGTGACGCGCCCGCCGTGGCTCAAACGGCAGAGATAGAACCACTCGAAGCCACGCACGTCCTCCTTTTGTTCCTTTTCGTCAGACTTGGGCCGTTGCTCGGCGAGATATTTCAAGACTTCGCCGACTTTCGCCCTTTCCCACATCTCCCCTGCCAGATTCATGCGCGTGGCATAAAATATTCGCTGGCGGAGCGCTTGCTGGCGTCTGGTCTCTGCTGTGGCAGATTGGGCTTGCCTCAGAGATTCCTCTGCTTGCTCACGAGCCCTCATTTCCTGCTCACGCGAAATATCAGCGATCCTCGCCGCGCTCTCAGCTTTAGCCCGTTGCTCTTCGGCGATCTGTCTCTGTTTATCAGCTTCCGCTCTCAGCTCCAGAGCAGTCTTCGCCTCCTTTTCAGCCACCAGCTTTTGCTCTTCAGCATTCTTCGCCTCTTTTTCAGCAATCTGTCTTTGCTCTTCGGCGAGCTGTCTTGCATCCCTTTCTTTGCTGAAAAGAATTGCCAGTTGGTCCCTGGTCGCTCTCAGTTCGGCATTGGCCGTTCTAAGGTCCTGCGCGGCCTGATCAGCCTGCGCCTGCGCTTGCTGGGCTTTCTGTGAGTTGCGAATCGCAGCGATTGCCAGGCCGGTCATTGCCGCTAGAATCAGCGCGGCGATGCCAGCCGCGCGCAAGATGCCCCGCCGATAAGCCACGCGCTGGCGTCTCAACTCGGCATCGGGCATATTCGACTTGATCCACTCGCGGTCAAACACCCTGTAGTAAATCTGATTGCGGACCTGCAGGTGGCCGTCAACGATGCGCGTGATTCCGGCGAGCCGCAGGATACTGACCAGAGGATTCGTCTCGTCGTCGCGCACGCGTTTGCCTGCGCGCACCTTCCCGTACAGCTCAAGCAAAGCGGCCAGGTCCGTGTCGCTCCGCAGGATGCGCTCGCGCACGAAGAGAAGATTGTCGTCGCGCTCGCGCGCACGCGTCGAGAGGAACAACTCTTCGCAGAGCCGGTCAACGCCCGCAATGTCATTAACATTATTGTCCTCCGCCACCGCCTGGCAGAGACGTTGCGTGAGATAGGGATGCCCCCCGGTCCAATAGATGACGCGCTTCAAGAGCGTCATCCCCAAATCTTCGTCCCGCTTCATTCCCTGAAGCAGCGGGAGAGCTTCGCGCGCGGTAAAGTCCGTCAACTCTGTGCGCCAGCCGATATTGAAAGGCGTCGTGCGTGTATCGCGGATCAGGTCCGAAGGCGTGGCGACGCCGAGCAGGCAGAAGGTGAGCCGCGACAACTCCGGGTCTTCGGGCCGGCGATTGTAGAACTCTCTGATGCCCGCAAAAAATTCGTCGGTTGAAAAAGGCAGGCTGCGCACGGCGTCAATCTCGTCCACGAAGATCACCACCCGCCCCGGATAACGCGGCAACACCACCTCACGAATCGCCTGCATCCAGCGCTGCATCGGACCGAGCCGCTCCCGCTCCAACAGAAAATCGTCCAGCTCATCTTCGAGGTCGAGCTGTTGACCGATGCGGTTAAGCAGGCCGTCATACCATTGCTCTGTGGTGAGATTCTGCCCGACCGCCGTCAAATCCAGCACGGCCACGGCGACGCCCTCTTCGCGCAGGCGCACTGCTGTCCGCACCATCAAAGACGATTTCCCCATCTGCCGCGAGGTCAGGACGTAACAGAACTTCCCCTGAATCAATCCATCGTAGAGATCGTCGTCCGCATCGCGGCGCACATAGCTCGGCGCATCACGCTGTAACGTTCCGCCGATGACGTAGAATTTATCTGGAGTTCTCGCCATAATCATTTCCCAATCTGCAAGCGTAGATGTGTCCTGGAAAAGGAGATTGAAATAGTTTCCTGCCCTATGGGAATCGCTCAAAGGAGGTGGCGTTCCAGGTAGTTCGAATAGAGCTGGCACCTGGGCCTGGCATCACGCGCCGAATCGCCAGCCATCACGCCCGCGCTGCGCAAGCGGTAGAAACTCTCCGGTGTCGGGCACGGTCTTCCTCTGAGCACCTCGCGCACCACATCGCACAGCTCCTGATCTTGAGCGAGGAGGACTAGAATCCGGCGCAGGTGATCGCCGAATGGTCCTTCATCCCGGTCCGCTGTGGCCTCGAAGCTTGCCAGCTCAGTGTCGTGGGTCGCCAGCTCATGGAGGCCGCGGCGCACCAGATACGGCTGGCCGCTGAGGAGCCGGAAGAAGCGCGCCACCTCTGCTGTTCCCTTCAAGGGCGAGCCGTAGCGCGCGTTAAGTTCCGCCACCTGTTCGAAGGTGAAGTCTTCGAGCGTCAGCCGCGTGCCGACATTGAACGGCGACTGGTTGATGTCCGTGATGAAGAGGTGCGCTTCCGTCGCATAGACGATGGCCAGCGTCAGACGTTGCCAGGGCCCCGTCGGATCGAGCGACCTCTCGTTATGCCAGGAGCGGAAGAGTCCGAAGACTTCGCTTCCGAAAGGACAGGTAAAAAGCCTGTCAACTTCGTCGAGTCCCCAGACGAGCGGGCTGGAAATTTTACCCAGCACCTCGCGGCGCACATACCGCTCGAAGTTCATGCTCGGTCCGCGACGCGCGGTCCAGACCTGGTCAGGGAACACCTCAAGGTCAAGCTGATCCGCGAGCAGCTCCGCCAGAGTCATGAACAGCGTTTCGACCGATTCGAGGTGCGCGGCATTGAGCTTCTGAAAATCCGTGAGCACAACTTTGGCGCCAGTTTCGCGCGCCTGCTGGAGCCCGCGAGCGAGCAGCGAAGTCTTTCCCATCTGGCGCGCCCCCTTAACCAGCACGATACTGTCCTGGCGCGCGATGGCCGTGCGAAACTCTTCATCCGTCGGCCGAACGATATAAAACTCGGAATCGAGCGGCATTGCGCCGCCGACCGCTTCAAGCTTTTGCGGTATCCTGACGGGCTTTTGAACCAGCGGAGACTGTAAAGAGGAGACCAGCTCCGAGACCAGCCGCTCGCTATCCTCTGGCCCCTTCCATAACGCATACTGGAGCGGATCGAGGATGCCCGCCAACGGGTCCGGAAGAGCGTCCTCGTAATTAACCCGCACCGGCAGGATGCGCGGTTTTCCCTGCTGCTGCTGCGCGGCCTCATGAGCGATCTGCACTTCATAAGCGAGCATCTCGCTCGACACCGCGGCCTCAGACAGGAGCGGAATCACAGCGTCCGCCGTGCGCACCTGCCGCTCGATCTCCCTGGCCCATTCAACGCCGATTGAGAGATGGCGATCAATAAAGACCTTGAAGCCCTGCGCCAAAAGCTCCGTCTCCAAAAGCTTCAGCACCTCTTCATCCGGCCTGGCGTTGCGCTTATAGAGAATGGCCACGCGCACCGTCCCCGTAGCGGAAGTTATTATTGACCTGGCAGGCGTCACAAATCGTTCGATTGTCTCCAAAGTTTTCCGCGCGGTGATCTCTTCAGTGGTCAAGCTGGAGACGGGCGTGATGGTCTCCATTTGTGCGGTCAGAGCGCGGGCCAGATCATCGCAAAAATCGCGGACGCGCGAGTAGCGATGCTTCGGCTCAAAGGAGAGCGCTCTGAGAATGATGGCCTGCGCTTCTTCCGGGAGATTCGGACGCAAAGCCCCTGGCATCACCTTGACGCCTGCGCGCTGCATCTCCAGCAATTGGAAAGCCGAGACGGGATTGAAGGGCCTGCGCCCCGTCAGCATCTCATAGGCGATTACGCCGAACGTGTAGATGTCACTGGTGGCGGCCACCGGCTTAATCTCCAGTTGTTCCGGCGACATATAAGCTATGGTGCCGACCAGCGCGGCGGCCTGCGTGCTCGGTCCGGCCAGAGAGTTCTTCACTTTGGCGATCCCGAAATCTATCACCTTGACCTGTTCTTCATCATCGCTCAAAGCTCTGAGCATGATGTTTTCCGGTTTCAGGTCACGATGCAGGATGCCCTGATCGTGCGCCGCGCTCAGGGCGCGCCCGACCTGCTTGATGATGTGCGCGCTGCGCTCCAGGTCCATCCCTTCCGGCTTGATCTCACAGCGCAGATTGACCCCTTCGACATATTGCATCACGAGATAAGGTTTTCCGTTCTCCAGCTCTCCCGCATCGAAGATGCCGACAATGCCCGGATGATCCAGGCGACTGAGCGCTTCAATCTCCTGCCGAAACTTGTTCGTGACCCAATCATCCTGATAGCCGTCTTCAATCAACACTTTGACGACGACGGGTCTGGAGAGAAGCTGTTTATCGCGCGCCAGGTAAACCACGCCGATGCCGCCGCGCCCCAACTCTTTCTCGATCAGATAACGCTCGTCGAGCATCGTTCCGGGAGGGAGAATCTGTTGGGGCGAAGATGCCGTGCTCATGAAATCACTGCTGCCGCCTTGATGACTCTTGTTGGACATAAAACACCTTATGAAAACGAGTGAAGCTTGCTGTCAAGGAAACTCAAAATCAATGGCGCTGCGAGTGCTGCCATCCGGGGGCGCTGGCCCGAGCAGCCGCTAACGAGCCTCAATCTCAAACCTGGCAACGATAAATGGCCGGGCTTCGTTTTCGCGCCGGTAGAAGATACGTGGGCGCTGCTCCGTGTCGCTTACCACTCCGTTATATTTAACCCTACTCGTAGGTCTTGCGTCTCCCATAATTTCTGGGACTCTCTTCGTCGCATATTCCAGCCACTCCCGCAAGTTGATCAGACCATCTGAGTCCGCGTCTGTCCTCACACTTTTGAGCCCTTCTTTGATCAGAGCATATGCTAAATAGCTATATTCCAGCCCCTCGCTTTCAAGAGCGGCCTGACCGCTTTGCGATGCGGTCAGAATATACATGCCCTTCTCATAGGCCAGTTGCGCGAGCCGCTTCGAGTTCATCGGGCCGCGCCCTGTCTCTTCCGCTTCCAGAACTTGACCGGAATTACTGGCGTCAATCACCAGTAACATCTGCCCAGCATAGATCGGCTCAATGGCTGCGCTTAATTCCTGATCGGAAATGCTGTGGGCAAGGATGCGCTGCAAGCCGTCTGGCTCAAGCTTCGCGCGCTCGCCCGCATCACCCACGTCATGGGGAATTAAGTAGAACCGGTTCTTCTGTGCCATTCCATGCCCGGAAAAGTAGATGAAGACGGCATCTTCAGGCTGCACCTTCGCCAATTGCGCCAGTGACCCCAGAATGTTGGCTTTTGTCGCCTCCGCATCGGTCAGTAGGATGACCTCTGTTCGCTCGTAAATACGCAGCTTGTTTTGCTGGCGTTGCAACTCTGCGCCGAAGGCTTGGACATCCGAGACGGCATGTTTGAGATTGTACTGCGGATTAGCATACTGGTTGATGCCGATAGCTAAGATATAGAGCACCCCTGCCCGCTTCAGGCTCTCGGCCCCCTCAACATCTATGACGGCGTCCTCGCTCTTGATGTTGTCACGGTTGAAGCCGTAGGCCGTCAGTTTATTCTCTCCGGCGACAACCGGGATGGAGGTCTCCAGCACGACCCTGCCATCTTTGAGCGCGACATCTCCCCGCCAGGCGTAGGCCAGCGTGCCATTGCGAAACAGACGGACATCACGCGCTCCGGCGGGCGACTCAATCTCAATCTGCACTTTGGCTATCCGCGACGAGATGCTTTTACCGAATTCCGTCTGCTCTTCAGGAAGCGTGATCGTCAGTTGCGGCTGGCGGCGATCCTTTTGTGAAATGTCTTGCGACGCTTTCGGCTGCCTTCCAGAGAGTATCTCCGCCAGCAGTCCAGGGTAATATAGATCGTTGAACAGGGTCTCCACAGGAGAGACGTTCAAAGTGCTCTGCGAAAAGCGCCAGAGGATGCGATTCCACCCTGAAGGAGAGCCGTCAAAAAGCCCGTCGGGAGTCATCACGACCCAATCATCCTGGCTGAAGCTGGCGAAGCTGAGAAGCTCTTTGCCGGTATCGAAGCTCCACAGCTTAATCTTCGTCTCGTCAGTGCTGCCCGCCAGTCCCCCACCCGGTTGAAAGGCAATCGAGTTGATCTCCTTACCGGCCGCGAGAGAGAGAGTCTTTTCCCACTTACCGGCGTTGCGACGCCACACCTCTATGCCGCCGCTGCTGCCGCTTGCCAGGTTATCGCCGACAAAAGGCTGGAAGGCGACCGCCCGCACATCGCCCGCCGGGACATCGAAGTCGTGGAGCACACTACCGGCCTCAACATCCCACAACTTTATTTTCCCGTCGCGGCTCCCGCTCGCCAGCGTCTTTCCGACAGGATCGAAGGCGATAGAGGTAATCGCTCCCGTGTGCCCGCTCAAAACGCGTCTCTCTTTGCCTGTAGCGACCTCCCAGAGTCTGACCGTCTTGTCGCCGCTTCCGCTGGCTAAGATTCCACCGCCGGGCATGAAGGTGACGGCAGAAACATTTTCGGTATGTCCATTAAGCGTCCTTATTTCTTTGGCGCTCTCAACGTCCCAGAGCCTGATTTTGGAATCGGAGCATCCGCTCGCTAAAATCTGGCCGTTGGGATCGAAAGCGACCGATTCGACAGAGGCACGGACACCTGTTGATTCGAGTCTCCTTAAAATCTCCCCTGAATCAGCATTCCAGAGAATGACGTTTGAGTCGGAACTGCCGCTCGCCAGGATATTCCCGTCGGGGCTGAAAGCGACATAGTTGACTCGGTCTCTGTGCCCTCTGAGCGTGCGCAGCTCTTTGCCGCTCTTAGCATCCCAGAGTTTGACGGTCCTATCATCGCTGGCGCTCGCCAGCAGCTTGCCATCAGGACTGAAAGCGATAGAGGTGATGCGAAGAGAGTGGCCCGCCTGAACAATGGGTTCGAGCTTTTGCGGTGCGGTTTCCCTGCCCTGTGCGCGGCCCGTTGCCTGAGCCAGTGACATCAGGGCAAAGACTACAAATATTCTGTAGATTGCTTTCATCGCTCTCATGCCGCTCTTAAGGAAGAGTCTCCGGTCTGGAGTCAACTCGGAGAGTTCGACCACCTGAAAGAGAAAATTTGTAACGAACTGCTTCGGACAAAACAGGTGAATTTCTTTTTGAAAGATGGCCGATGAATCCTCATCAGCCTCTCGCAGACGGCTGAACGATCAGGGCTGACGGCTTCGACGAGTTCATCGAAAACGGTCTGAGTAAGAGGCCCTCAGCGTTCTGTTAAGCACAGTGGTAACCGCGCTGATATTAGTCCTAAGAGGTCTGGTTCGACAAGTGATTCCCGAACCTTGCGGGCGGCCCATTGTTTTCAGACTCTGTTCAAACGGCCGCGATTTGAATAGACTCGATGGCGGAGGAGAGAAATCCGATAGCCGGACGGCAAATCTTTATCACAGGGGGAACAGGTTTCGTCGGCAGAAACCTGATCCCGGAGCTCGCGCAGCGTGGGCATGAGGTCCGCGCGCTGGTGCGGCGCGGCTCGGAATCAAAACTCCCGCAAGGCTGCGCGGCCATCATCGGCGACCCGCTTGATAAAGCCTCTTTCGTTGACGAGGTTCGTCCCGCGGACACTTTCGTGCAACTCGTCGGCGTCGCTCACCCGACGCCAGCAAAAGCCAAAGAGTTTCGCTCAATTGATCTTCAATCGGCGCGCGAGGGTTGCGCCGCGGCTGCCGCAGCCGGTGTAGAGCATTTCATCTACGTCAGCGTGGCGCAGCCCGCGCCGATCATGAAAGCCTACATAGAGGCGCGCGCCGAAGCGGAAAAAGTGATCGGCGCGAGCGGTTTCAAGGGAGTGACCATCCTGCGCCCCTGGTACGTCCTGGGTCCGGGTCGCCAGTGGCCGCGCATCCTACAGCCCGTTTACTGGGTCCTGAGACGGATTCCATCGAAGAGAGAGACGGCCATGCGGCTCGGGCTGGTCACCTACCGCGAGATGACGCGCGCCCTCGTCTCGTCGGTCGAAGACCCCGCTGAAGGAATCAGGATTCTGGCCGTCCCAGAGATCAAGGCCGCCGCGCGAAGTCTCCACTGAGTTTGATGAAAAGACCCTTCGCGGCGCGCCGCGAAGGGTCTTTTCACACTTCAAGAATTCCCGGACAGAACTTAACTCTCCGGTTGCCCGGTGCAGTTAGGTCCATACAACGCCGGAATTTTCTGGCTGATGACGGGATAGTTCGGGGCCTCGTCAATGTTGATCTGGGTCCAATGAGCATACTGCTCGGGCACGTTGCTGTCCGCGAAGATTGCTTCGACAGGACATTCCGGCACGCACGCGTCGCAATCAATGCAAGTGTCGGCGTTGATGTAGAGGCGGTCGGGCAGTTCGTGGAACGCCTCGACGGGGCAGACCGCCGCGCAATCCGTATACTTGCAGTCAACACATAATTCTGTCACCACGTATGTCATCTTCTGCTTCCCTCTTTCGATTTCGGATTTCGGATTTCGGATTTCGGATTGAAGAGAGCAGAAAGCAGAAGGCAGCACGTCAAGCTCTGTTTTTCTGCCTACTGCCAACCGCCTACTGTTTTTCATTCCGCAGTCCGGAATCCGCCGCTCCGCAATAAATACAGTTTGCTTCTAAGCTAAATCGGGCGGCGAGTCAATAGGCAAATTTCCGTCTCACTGCCCGCAATACTGCTCCGTGATCTTGCGGAAGTGGTAGCCCATCACGGCCAAAACGACCGCGTCCCCGATGAGGTCGCGCCGCTCGGAATAGACGCGCCGGAGGAAACGCCAGAACTCTTTGCGCGACGAGTCGAACATCCCCAGCTTGAAGAGCACGCGGAAGAAGCCGAGGACGTACTCCTTCTTGAAGGCTTTGGCCGGGGAGTAGCCCGTCGAGAAAGTGTTCTTCAACGACGCCCGGACGCGCTCGTAATACTCTTCCGGGCTGTAGATCGTCTTGAGGATCTTCTTGTAACCGTCAATCAAGGTCTGACGGTCCATCCGCGGCACGAAATTCAGAGAGGCTTCGGTGTTCGTGCCCGCGCCTTCGCTCAGGAGTCTTCCTTCCTTTTCAAGCCTGCGCCAGAGCTGCGTGTCCGGCAAGGCGGAAAGGAGGCCGACCATCGCCATCGGGATCGCGCTCTCGCGTATGAAATCTATCTGGCGCTGGAAGATGTCCGCCGGGTCGCTATCGAAGCCGACGATGAAGCCCGCCATCACCTCCATGCCGTAAGACTGAATCTTACGGACGGACTCGATCAGGTTGCGCTTCGTGTTCTGCCCCTTCTGCGTCTCCTTGAGACTCTCTTCGACGGGCGTCTCGATGCCGAGGAAAACTCTGCGGAAGTTCGCACGCTTCATCATCTCCAGAAGCTCATCGTCGTCCGCGAGATTGATCGAAGCTTCCGTGAAGAGGCGGAAAGGCTTGTCGTGGCGCTCCATCCACTCGACCAGATCAGGCATCAGCCGCCGCACATTCTTCTTGTTGCCGATGAAGTTGTCATCAACGATGAAGAGCGGTCCACGCCAGCCCGTTCGGTAGAGCGCGTCCAGCTCCGCGAGCATCTGTTCGTTGGATTTGGTGCGCGGGACGCGCCCGTAGATTTCGATGATGTCGCAGAACTCGCAATTGAAGGGGCAGCCGCGCGAGTACTGAATCGCCATAGAGGAATAACGGCTCATCTTCACGAGGCCGAAGTCTGGAATCGGCGACTTCGTCAAATCCGGCTTCTCTTCGTTTTGATAGACGTGCTCGGGCACTCCCATCTCGAAGTCGCGCAAAAACTCCGGCACGGTCAGCTCCGCCTCGCCCGGAAAGAGAAAGTCCGCGTCGTCCACATGCTCCATCCCGGTGGAGACGAACGGCCCGCCGACGGCGACGCGCACCCCGCGCGCCTTGCAGCGATCAATCACCCCGCGCAGAGAATCCTGCTGCACGATCATGGCGCTCGCAAAGACTATGTCGGCCCATTCCAGGTCACTGTCGCGCAGGCGGCGGACGTTCATGTCAACGAGCCGTTTCTCCCATGTGGCGGGAAGCATTGATGAGAGCGTCAGAAGGCCGAGCGGCGGGTAGGCGGAACGCTTTCCGGCGAAAGGCAGCGCGTGCTTGAAACTCCAGTAGGTGTTCGGAAACTCCGGGTAAACCAGCAGCGCCTTCAGCTTCTTTTTCCGCTCAGACATCTCTTTTATTCGTCTCTCCTCGGGCTCCCACGCGCGCGCACACACTTACACGTCTGCCTGAAATTAAAAAGACAACTTAACCGGGGGCATTAACTACTGTTGCACTCTAACAGAATCGCAGTCTTTGATAAAGCGGAGCATGTGATTAAAAGGCAGTAAAGATAAGCGAACCGCACGCAAGGACTTCACAACCTCGCGTGCGGTTCTACTGTCTCGCATCAGATTATCGCTGACGGCCGCACTGCCTCAGGGTGCGCCGACGAGAAACACGTCCCAGGCCCAGCGCCCGACCTTCGCCCCTCTCGCATCCTCAACTTTCGCGCGATACCGAAACCGATTGCCGTACTGGTCAACCCGCTTCGACTCCTTGTAGTCGAGATCAAGGCTCGCCACATCCAGCTCCGACAGCCTCTTCAACTCGCCCGGCTCCGAGATGCCGTTGTGATTTACGTCCTGCCACAAACGAAGGCTTGCGAAGATAGCGTCTTTGCTGTCAATCATCCCGTCAGAGTTTCCGCCCTGAGCTGCTTTGTCGAATTCGCTCAGTGCAAGGAAGCCGTGAGGTGCTGCGGAAGGAGGTTGCGGCGTGAAGTTGCCGAACAATTCCTTGCCGTTATCAATCTGTCCGTTACCATTGCGGTCAAGTGCGAGCCAGGCGTCGTCACTTCCTGCCTTGGTCCACGCCAACCTTCCCCTATTTCCATCGCCGTTGAGGTCAAATTGGACGCCGCCGCGCCCATCTGTGAGATCGAAGCCGTTGCCCGCGATATCAATCAGGATGGGCGAAGCGCAAGGATTGATGCCTGTGTCGCTCTGTTGCGAGACGGTGTTCCCGTCTTGATCCTCGCTCCCCTCGCCGGTGCATCCTTCGTTCCCGCCGACGCACTGGCAAGTAGTTTTATCCCGCTCGCTGCCATCCGGACAGGGACTCTGATCTACACAGACGCAACAGAAATCGGGAGTGGGATACATATTACTTGGGCAGCCGCCGATTCGGTTAGGGGCGTTAACGTCAACATAGACGCCTCCTAAGCAGGGTTGGCACTGCCAGTATGGAGCACCAGTGAATGGATCACACTGCGGTATGCAACCCGGGTTGGGCTGTGGTGTGTTCGGGATGCATGATTGCGTAGGGGAAGGCCCAGGTGAAGCTGAAGGCTCGGGGCTTGGTGTCGGCGTCGCCCCGCCACAGGGAGTAATAATAGTATCCGCACAGTAGCCGTCAGCACAGGGCACCCACTTGAGATCACCTGACCAGCAACCTCCGTATTGGTCACTACAAAAGGTTCCCGTCAGCGCATCTTTTCCTTCCGGGTCGCACAAGCAATCTCTAGTATAAATCTTGGAGCGGGAGCACCCGTTACCAGGACAACAATCCTGTGGCTGTAGATTCTTCAAGGTAGCCAGCTTCGACGATTTCGGGGATAAAAAATTTGCCAGCAGAAAACTTGCTGGCAAATCGTCGGTCGAGAATATTGTCGGCTGGCTGCGCCAAGAGACTTGCTGGACCCTCGCGCCGTCAGGGTCGCCGCGGTCCAGACTTGGCCCACAGCGATTCAGACCCGACCTTTGGTTAGGTGGATTTGGCATGGGAATCCCACTGGTGCTCACGAATCCAGTCCCGTCCCCGAAGCTCAGTATCTGAAAGTGCAGAATGAGTTTCTTTGCGTCAGGCTTGTTCTCCCTCTGCCTGAAACGTTCCCAACTCTGCGCTGTGAGATCAGAGAGCCTGTAAACATAAGTCTCTCCCGGCTTGATGGGGACATCATCTGGCCTTGCTTTGGTTTCGAGGTCAACTAATTCTCTCCTCCCGTAGTGCAGTGAAAATCCGATTTCAATTCCGTCAGGTGCTGTTATTCCAGGCAGAACGATGAGCATGTGAAGAAGATAAATCGGCTTGTCCCCCGTGTTCGTAACTTCAATCTCTAAATCACGCAGCCACTTCTCATTCTTCAAATCCTTAAACGCCTTCTCTTTCTCCTTCTTAACCTTCACCTTTATCGGCAGGTGCTTTGGTACTTGGTTATCAAGCTCTCTTTCCTCATTGGACTGAGCGATGCTCGGAGGCAGTACATTACTTATTGAGAACAGAGTAAGGCCGATGAGGAAAAGCAGAAACGTAATTTTAGATAGTGCAGCGGAGGTCCTTTGTGGGGGATTCATGAGGTTTTCTCCTTGTGAGAAGTGGCATTGAAGCTGACAGCATCGGCATCGCTCAATGCTGGCCTGGGAGACTTCGTGCAAGACGGCTTATAAGACTCTTCACATGGGAAGTCAAGAATTCTCCCGCGAAATTCGTAGGAGCAGAAAAGCGATAACGCACGTTGCTTCTCCTCCCTTGTCACTCCGCGCCGTTTTGATTACAGTCATCTCCCGATTCAAAAATTTTCGCAGGCGCACACGAGTGGAAGGAGTCGGCTCGCCATAGACCCGCAGACGCATAAACTTTTAGTCGCGATTGCCTGGATCGTCATCGCCACCGTGCATGGCTACGGGGCGGCGTGGCTGGCGATTCGGATGCTCTTTCGCCCGCGCCGCGCCATCAAGCTTGGTGGATTGACCATCTGGCCGCAGGGGATGATTCCGCGCCACCGCGTGCGCCTGGCCGAGACCATCGGCAAAGCCGTCGGCAACGAGCTGGTCTCGCAGGAGACTGTCGTCAACGCGCTCTTTGAGACAGATTTCTTTCAGCGCAAGGTCGAAGGCTTCGTCGAATCTTACACGAAAGAACTGCTCTCGACGTCCTACCCGTCGTTCCTCGAAGCCCTGCCCGCGGGCGTGCGCGCGCCGGTGCTCGACGCCATCTCGGCCCTGCAATATCGCGTCGCCGATTACATCGCAAACGTCCTCAAAAGCGAGGAGACGGCCCAGAGCCTCAGCAACTTTATTGACCATCGCGTTGACGACCTGCTCGCCAATCGCCTCGGCGAAACGGTCAAGGAAGAGACGCTTGAGCAAATCTTAGGATTCGTCGAGAGCCGTTTTCGCAGTCTCGTCAACGAGCCTGATTTCGAGAAGAAGGTGCGAGACTTCATCTCCGCCCGCCTCGATGATCTGGCTCACAGCCAGGCGACGCTCGCGGAGATGTTCACGCCCAATACCGTCTCGATCATCAAAGAACGGATTGATGAGCAGGTCCCGCCCATCGTCCACCACCTGGCGGAGATCGCCACGAGCCAGACGACGCGCGCGCACATCGGCGCGCTCATCAAGCGTGAGGTTGACGAATACTACCAGCAGCTCTCCTTCTTCAAAAAAATCTTCGTCTCGCGCGTCAGGATTCATCATGAAGTTGACGAGATGGTCAACGACACCCTGCCGCGCCGCGTCGAGGAGTACCTGCGCGGCGAAGCGTTCGAGCAGGAGGCGGAGCGCTTTCTCAACGCCACGATTGACGACGTGCTCTCGCGCCCGATTAACGAGATCGTCGGGCAGATAGCGCACGACAAACTGGAGTTCATTAAGGACCAGATAGCGGAGCGCGTGCTCGCGCTCGCCAGAAGCCAGGAGCTGGCGACGACCGTCTCGGCCTATCTGACAGATGCCTTGCATCGCCTGCGCCCGCACACGCTGCGCGCCCTGATGCAGCATCTCAACCCGGATTCAGCCGAGCGCCTCAAGAATTTTCTCTCGAAAGGGCTGCTGACTGTCTTCGCGCGCGAGGAGACGGCGCGCACGATCAACCATCTTTTGAGCACACAGGTTGAGCGCCTGCTGGTCGCGCCCATCGGGAGGCTCTCCCAGCACGTCTCCGAAGGCGCGGTCCGCACGGCCTCTGCCGCTCTAACCGAGCGCATCACGAAAGCCGCCCGCGAACGCCTGCCAGCGGCCATCGCCGAGTTTGACATCGGCGGCATCGTGCGCCAGAAAGTCGCAGGCTATCCGGTAGAGAAACTGGAAGAACTCGTGCTCTCCGTCGCGCAGCAGCATTTGAAGACGATAGAACTCTTCGGCGCGGTCATCGGTTTTGTGATAGGCATCGCCCAGGCGCTCTATTTCTGGTATTTTTCCTCTTGAGCGCCAGCGTCTCATTAAGAAGGCATAACAAAACTCTGCGATGCAAAAAGATGATCCACGAAATGACACGAAACGGCACGAAAATGATTCGTGTTGCTTCGTGTGATTTCGTGGATACATGGTTTTGTTAGGTACTCTAACTATGATCGAAGCAGTTGAAAGTTACTCCGGGACTCTTTCTTATGCGACATCTCTTCCAATCTTTTAACGCACAAGTGCGCGTCGCGATCCTGCTGACGCTCTCAGTCCTGCTTGCCGGTTGCAGCAGCAGTAGCGCGCCGTCCGCGGCAAGCGAGCCGCAGGCGGCGGCGGTCGTCGCCACCATCAATGACCGCCCCCTGTCGGCTAAGGTTTTCGAGATGTTTCTGAAGAACGGGCGCGAGGAGCTGGGGCTGGACCCGAACACGGAGGAGGGACGCCAGAAGATCGAGCAATTGAAAGAGGGCATCATCTCCGAGATGATTGATCGCATGTTGCTCGCGCAGGGGGCGGAGAACAGCGGTCTTAAAATATCTCCTGAAAAAATGGTTCAGGCGGAGCAGCGCACCATTCAGGCGTTCGGCGGCGAACAAAAGTATGACGCTTCTCTCAAAGAGTTTCAGCTTACGCGCGACGAATATCGTGAGCTTATCAAGCTGGAGCTTTATGGCGAACTGATGCGCGCGGAGCTGAATAAAGATCTAAGCGTGACGGACGACGAGATTAAGAAGTATTACGAAGCACACAAAGCGGACCCGGACTTTCAGATTCCGGAGCGCGTGACAGCGGCGCACATTCTCATCGCGGCGCGCCCCAATCTGATCTCGCAGCAGTTGCAGTTTGAAAAGAATCTCTCGGGCGAAGCACTCAAAAAGGGCGTCACGGAAGAGATGGACAAGCGCCGCGCGCGCGCCGAAGAGTTGCGCCGCAAGGCTGGCGCGGGCGCGGACTTCGCCCAACTGGCGCGCGAGCACAGCGAAGACCCGTCATCGAAAGATCAGGGCGGCGACCTCGGCACTTTCCCGCGCAACTCGCACACGCGCGCCTTTGACGACGCGGCTTTCGCGCTTGCGCCCGGCAAGGTCGGCGAAGTCTTGCAGACGGAGTTCGGTTTTCACGTTATCAAGGTCTCTCAGCACGAGAAGGGGCGCGTGCAGACGCTCGCAGAGGCGACGCCTGAGATTCGAAGACGCCTGCTCGCCGCGCGCGAGGCCGCGAAGCTGTCGGACTGGCTCAAGGAAGCGCGCCGCAAGGCGAAGGTTCGCATCAACGAGCCGTACCGCTTCGGCGCGCTCAAGAGTGAGTTTCCTTCGTCCTGATGGGCAGACCTGATTGTTAACGGTCCCCTGATTGATGCCCCCTCCCTTAATCCTTAATCGCATCAGACTCGCCTGAAGGCCGCGCGTGCGTTCGGGTATAATGAATGGCCTGGATTTTAAGGAGGCATTGATTCGAATGCGCCACCTCGATTGCCTGCGCCCCGTTCAGCTCGCCTTGCTGGCGATATTACTTGTGACAGCCCCCGCGTGTTCCAAACAGCAGCAGAGCCAGGCCCAGGGTCAGGCGCAGAGCAAGGAGCGGTCGCTCGAACAACTCCGCACGGAGCTTGCGATGCGTTACTTCGACCCTGCCCCGCACCTGGAGCTGGCGAAGTATTACCTGGAGCACGGGAATCGGCTCATGGCTTTTTACACCATGGAGACCGCCCGTCGCTATCGTTTCGAAGAGAAGGATTTCAATGAAGCTTTCCGTTCGGTATTCGGCGGGGAAAAGCCCGTTGATAGCAGCCAGGAGGCGGAGGCGGCCCTCCTGAAAGAATCTGCTCGCGACCCGAACTCTGTTGACACAATCGTTAAGCTGGCCGACATCTACATCTCCAGGAAAGACTGGGCGAAGGCCAAAGAGTACATCTCCAAAACCATTCAGCTCCAGCCGGACGAATTCGACCACACGGACGCTCTGGCCGAAGTGCTCCGCTCGGAAGGCAAACAGGAGGAGGCGGACCGTGTGGTCCGGGAATACGCTGCCAGGTATCCCGAAAGTTTCGGCGGGTTTCGGGTCAGGATCGGGGAACTCATAGAGAAGGAGCCGGGCAAAGCGAAGCCAATCGTTTTAGCGGCCATCAGGAAGTTTCCGAAAGAAGGCAGCTTCGTCTTCGACCTGGGCAACGTTCTCCACCGCGAGGGCAAGATTCAGGAGGCGGAGAATAATTTTGTTAAGGCGGCTGAAATGTCTCCGTCGTCCGTCTTCATTCAGTCCTGGGTCGGGAGGTTCTTCTACAAGGTCAAGAAGGACGACCGCCGCGCGCTCGATTACTACTTGAACGCCTATTTCCTGGACCCGCACGCTTATGAATCGGAGTTTGTCGAATCGCGTATCCAACACATCGGCGCGGCGCTGGCGCAAAGCGAGTATGAGCGGCAGCTCAAAAGCGGCGTGCCGCTTGTGAAGATACTGGAAGACTCTAACCCTCTCGTGGTCTCGATGGCGATTGAGAAGATGGCGGAGAAGTGGGAACCCGCCCACCTCAAGACGTACCTCGGGCTGATGGGGCACGACGACGGGGGCGTGCGCTGGTATGCGACCATGACCATTATGCAGCACGTTGATCGGTCGTTCGACGAAACTCTCAAATCGCTCTTGCGAGATAGCGATCTGCGTAAGCGCGGACTTGCCGCTTACATTGCCGTCCACCTCTGGAAGCAAGAGAGCTTCGAGACGATGCGCAGTATGCTCAGGGAGGAGTCGCAGCTATTGAGGTTCGACGCCATCTCCGCGCTGGTACTCGAAGGCGGGCCAGAGGGTCGCAAAATTGTCCTGGAGCACCTGCCACGCGAGACCCATCCGCGCCTCAGGAAGTTAATTGAGTCAGGGCTGAATCGGGAAACCGGCCAATCTGATTAGATCATTAGTCTTGAAGCCGTCCTCCCGAAGTGCGCTCAAGACGGAGTTCCCCTCCAACTAATTCCGAACGAAATTTGTGTCAGGCCATCTCCCAATGTTGAGCCCGGCGTCACGAAATTGACACACATCTCGTCCAGTATCGTACCGAACTGAAAACACAAGTGTCCTACAGTCTCAGGTTCGGGGCGGGCGAGGAGCGGGCATGGTTTCATGGAGGCCGTCTCTTAGGCGAGGGCCGGCCTCCGTCGAAATCACGGCGGCGTCTTTGGTCCGCCAGGCGAGTCCGGGGGGTTTTGAGCAATGGGGGCGAGAGGCAAACGGCGAGCGGCCGGCCGCTTAATGGATGAAGCCGTCGGCGCGTCTGTTCTTACAGACGCCGGCTGTCGAATGAACGTGAAAGGGTGAAGCCTTCATTAGATGGAGGATTTACCCTTTTCCTTTTGTTCCTTCCCTGGCCTGAGCCAAAGCTCTTAATTCGGAAAGGGAAAAGTGATGAGAGCAACCTGTTGGTACGGCAAAAAGGACGTGCGGGTCGAGCAGGTCCCTGACCCCAAAATCCTTAACAGGCGCGACGCCATCGTGAAGATCACTTCGACGGCCATCTGCGGCTCGGACATGCACCTCTACAACCATCTCATCCCGACGATGGAGAAAGGCGACATCCTCGGCCACGAGTTCATGGGCGAGATCGTGGAGGTCGGTCCCGAAGTGAAGGAACGCAAAGTCGGCGACCGTGTCGTCGTCTGCTTTCCGATCTCCTGCGGCAACTGTTTCTTCTGCGAGCAGGAGATGTACAGCCTCTGCGAGAACTCGAACCCGAACGCCTGGATGGCCGAAAAAATGTTCGGCCACTCACCTTGCGGCATCTACGGCTACTCGCACCTGACGGGCGGCTACGCCGGGGGCCAGGCAGAATACGCGCGCGTGCCTTTCGCGGATGTCGGCACGCTCAAAGTCCCAGAGAGCCTGTCGGACGAGCAGGTGCTCTTTCTTTCGGACATCTTCCCGACTGGCTACATGGGCGCGGAGATGTGCGACATCAAGCGTGGCGACACCGTAGCCATCTGGGGCTGCGGTCCCGTCGGGCAGTTCTCTATCCGCAGCGCATTCATGCTCGGCGCGGAGCGCGTCATCGCTATTGACTCCCTCCCGGAACGCCTGGCGATGGCGAAGGCTGGCGGGGCTGAAACCATCAACTACAAAGAGACTGACACCCACGACGCGCTGATGGAGATGACCGGCGGGCGCGGGCCGGACTCCTGCATTGACGACGTCGGGATGGAAGCCTTCGGCGGGCACGGGATCGTCTACGCCTACGACCGCGTCAAGCAGGCTTTGGGAGCGGAGACGGACCGCCCCATCGCCCTGCGCGAGGCGATCATGGCCTGCCGCAATGGCGGCATCGTCTCGGTCATAGGCGTCTACGGTGGCTTCATAGACAAGTTCCCGATGGGTTCCGTGATGAACCGCAGCCTGACAATCAGGACCGGGCAGTGTCACGTCCAGCGCTACTGGGGCAAGCTTCTCGAAAGAATCGAGAACGGCGATATTGATCCCTCGTTCGTCATCACACACCGGCTGCCGCTCGACCAAGCGCCCAAAGGCTACGACATCTTCGTCAACAAAAAGGAGGACTGCATCAAGGTCGTCCTGAAACCGTGAAAGGCAGTGGTCAGTGGTCAGTGGTCGGTGGTCAGTAAGCAGTCAGCCCCGCTAGGGGCGGCAGAATTTAGCCCAGGGCGTCAGCCCTTATCATTACCCACATTTTTGGAGAAGGCTCTAAACTGTGGGCATGATTAACCACGACTTCGATAATGTCGAGCAGTGGGCAGAGCGACAATGGGGGTCGGCCAAGCTTGGAGACCAGCGACGCACCAGAAGGGCGGTGCGTGTCGGCGCAGCCCTAGCCGCCCAACCTTCGGCCAGCCTGCCGCAGCAAAGCTCTTCATGGCATGAGTTGAAAGCCGCTTACCGGCTGCTCAATGCGCCGGATGCAACGCACCAGGCGCTTAGTCAACCTCACTGGGATGCAACGCACCGGGCGGCCCGAACTTCCCCCGGCACCCTCCTCTTCATTCAGGACACCTCCGAGTTGGACTTCACGGCGCATCCGCATACGAAAGGTCTCGGCTTGATCGGCAACACGGGCGGACGTGGCTTTCTCATGCACAGTTGTTTGGCCGTGCGAGCAGATGGCAATCAGACAGAGTTGGTCGGCTTGGCAGCGCAAGAGGTCTGGACGCGCCATGAGGTGAAGAAAGGGCGAGAGACTCGCCACCAGAGACGCCAGCGCCGAACAGAGTCTGATGTGTGGGCAGAGGTAATAGAGAAGCTTGGAGCAGCGCCTGATGGCGAGAGCGGCACGCGGTGGGTCTCTGTTGGTGACCGCGCCAGTGATGTCTTCTCCTACTTGCGGCGTGCCAGGGCTTTAGGCTGGCATTGCCTGGTGCGGGTGTGTCAGGAGCGGGTCATCGAGACGCCGCAGGGCCAGAGGGCGCATCTGCTCAGTTGGGCGCGCGAGGCCCTTGTGCCACGGGCGCAACAGCGTATCTGGTTGCGCGCCCGCGCGGGTGTGCCGAAGCGGCAGCTCCAATTGCAAATCGGGTGGAGCGAAGTTCGCATCTGTGCGCCGCAACTGGGGCCGGAGCGTGGGCAGGAGCCGGTTCGAGGCTGGTGCATTCGGTGTTGGGAAGGGTGTGGGCAGGCCGAGCAAATCGAGTGGATATTGTTCAGTACAGTGGAGGTGCAAGAGGCAGCCCAAGCCAGGGAGCAAGTCCAATGGTACGCCTCTCGCTGGGTGATCGAGGAGTATCACAAGTGTTTGAAGACGGGATGTCGGATGGAAGCACGACAGTTGGAGAGTGCAGCGGGGTTAAAGGCGCTGTTGGGCTTTCTCTCGATTGTCGCTTTCAGATTGCTGAAACTGCGTGAGTATGCGCGCACGCAAGCGGAGAGACCGGCTGAGGAGGTCGTGGCAGAGGAACTGGTCGAGGTTGTCAGGGCGCGGCTTGAGATAGTGAGAGGAGAGCCGCTAACGGTGCGCCAGTTCTGGCATGGTGTGGCGCGCTTAGGTGGCTTCATTGGGCGAAAGAGTGATGGTGAGCCGGGGTGGCAGACCTTATGGCGCGGGTGGCTGCGCTTGCAAGACCTATGTTGGGGCGCTTTACATGCACAGAAATAGAGATGTGGGTAATGATAAGGGCTGACGCCCTGGGCTTTATTCTGTCGCCCCTAACGGGGCTGACTGATTACTGACCACTGACCACTGACCACTGCCTACTGCCTACTGCCTTCTGCCTACTGCCTTTTATAAACTCCCACTTCGAGACGTTCGGCGTAACCTTCCCTGACGAGGGCTTGATTGCCCAATCCTGCGTCAGTGCGCGAGAGCCCTGTGATTCTGGCAAGCTCGCCGCGCACGGTCATGCCCGCGCCTTGAAGGAAGGCGCGGGCTATCTCGCGCAGGGCATCCTCGCGCCTGACCTTCGTCGTCAGCTCCTGGCCGAAGCGCCCCTCGGCCAGTGTCCAGATATACGTGAACCAGGGTTCATAGACCACATCGCCCGGAATCACTTTCATCGCCCGCTGCAACTCGTCAACGGCGCGCGTGAAGCGTGAGCGGTCCGCTATCTTCGCGGCCTCGCGCAAGTCAGAGGTCGCCATCTCCCATTCACGTCTGAGAACCTTCAGGACGGCGCGCGCGTCCTCAGAGAGCGCTTCCGCTTCACGCCTGCGAGCCACGCCCCAGAGCGCGTTGAAATGTGGGATGAGGCGTGGCGCGATGAATGTGGCGCGCCCTTTCGCGAGTTTCGCGTAATAGACCTTCCCGCGCCGCATCACTTCGTCTTTGAGGACCCAGGTGAGGCTGCTCTCCGGGTCTTTCTGAACGTTGCGCGGCATGTGTGCGTCGCGCCGCCCGCAGACGGCTATGTAAAGCGACGGGCCTCCACGACGCGCGTCCGTCATCGCCGCGCAGAAGCCCACCTCTTCGATAAACCTCTCCGCCCCGCCAGCGTCTTCGATCCTGTGCTCAGGCTCTCGCCGCCACATGCGATCACGGTAAGTTTCGACCTCTTCGGGTAAAGGAATAAGCTTTTTCACCAATCTTCCAGCCCTGACCGACTTCTTTCAGCCTGATTGACCGGCGCTCTCAACCTGACTGACCGGGTCGTCCCACGCCTCGCCCGCCGGAGCCCAAAAACGCCGAAAACCTCAACAAATCGGCCAGAATGAGCTCGGAAGCGGGCGTGGCACATGGCCTGCACAGGAGAGGAGCGAGGCGTACTGTGAAATTGCGCCAATCAAGCCAGGCGATTTCAAATTCTACCGTAAGGATAAGGTTTCGATGAAAAGCAATCTGCGATCTCCCCTAATCGCATGGCTCGCCACCCTCGCGCTGCTGTTTTCGCTGTCAGCGGCTACCATGGTGAGCGATAAGGCCTATGCCCAGAGCAGCTCGTCGGGCGGCAGCAAAGTGGCCCCGGACCTGAGCAAGAAGATGTCCTCGGTCTCTTCCGGCACCAAGATCAGCGTCATCATGCGCTCCAAAGGTTCCTGGACGTCAACGCTCGACAACGCCATCAAAACCAACGGCGGAACAATCAAGCGCAAATTCACGAACTTCAATGCCCGCTCGATTGATTTGCCCGTCTCAGCCGTGAATAACATGGCCGGACGCACAGACGTGGCATACATTTCGTTGGACAAAGAGGTCAAGCCGCTCGGTCACGTTTCACTCACCTCGGGCACGGACGCTGCGCGCGCGGCGTTGGCGAATAAGTTGACGCTTGACGGCACGGGCATCGGCATCGCCATTGTTGATTCCGGCATTGACTCCAACCACGCCTCTTTCAAGGAGAGCAGCGGCTCGCGCATCGTCGTTAACCAGGATTTCACGGGTGAAAGTCGCACGGACGACCCTTACGGCCACGGCACACATGTCGCCGCAATCGCTGCCGGAAACGGTTCCATCTCGCAGGGAGCCTACATCGGCATCGCCCCGAACGCCAGCATCATCAATCTTCGCGTCCTGAATGCGCAGGGCGTGGGCACGTCTTCCAGCCTGCTCGCCGCGCTCGACTGGATTCTGTCAAACTACGTCTCCAAAAATATTCGCGTCGTCAACCTGAGCCTCGGTATGCAGGCCATCGAATCCTACACGAACGATCCCGTCTGTCTCGCCGTCCGCCGCCTGGTTGACGCGGGCATCGTGGTCGTCGCCGCCGCCGGGAATAACGGTAAGGACTCCAGCGGGCAGAAACTTTACGGCATGATCCACTCGCCCGGCAACGAGCCTTCGGCCATCACGGTCGGCGCCGTCAACACCTTCGGTACGGACTCCCGCGCAGACGACGTGATGGCATCCTACAGCTCGCGCGGTCCGACGCGCAGCTACTGGACGGACGCGAGCGGCGTCAAACACTACGACAATCTGATTAAGCCTGAAATCGCCGCTCCCGGTAATAAGATCATCAACGCCGAGGCTCTGGGGAATCTGCTCGTGACGCAGGACCCGTCCCTCGATGCCGGGGTGAGCTCGTCCGACGGTCGCAGGATGATGTATCTGAGCGGCACGTCAATGGCTACGCCGGTGACTGCGGGAGCGGCGGTCCTTCTGCTCCAGGCCAACCCACAGTTGACGCCGAACATGATCAAAATGATTCTGATGTACACGGCGCAGCAGCTCAATGGCTTTAACGCTTTCGAGCAGGGCGCGGGCATGATCAATATCGAGGGCGCGGTGCGGCTGGCGAGACTCGTCCGCACGGATTTATCCTCGTCAACCACGCTCGGCAGCGCGCTCCTGACGGCCAGCGCCCCGGCGCCGTCAACGACGATCTCCTCTTACCAGTTCTCCTGGTCGCAGGGAATCATTCTCGATTACACCTACGCACGCGGCTCTGACCTGATCACCAAGTATCAGAAAGTCTATGGCCTCGGCGTTCTTCTGGGCGACTCGACCATGTTGAGCAACGGCGTCCTCCTGGGCGATCAAACCATGGTCTCCAACGGAGTCCTGCTCGGCGACAACATTCTGACCAGTGACGGCGTCCTCCTGGGCGACGGCAATTTCTTCTGTAGCGACGGCGTTCTCTTAGGCGACGGCGTGCTGCTAGGCGATGGCGTGCTCTTAGGCGATGGCGTGCTCTTAGGCGACGGCGTGCTCTTGGGAGACGGCGTGCTTTTGGGCGACGCCAACGTCCAGGCACAGTCAGCGCAACTCAAAGGCGACAACACATCATCCATGCCGGTCGTTGTGGATTCGACCACCTCTACAAGTGGAGGCTCTACCAGCGGCGGGACAAAAGGTCGCAAATAATCTAGCCAACGTCTTTTTGTTTCTCAATCTTGAGCGCGCCCCCTGGCGGCGCGTCACGGAGAGATAGTGAGGAAAAGCGCCATGACAGCCCTTGCAAATTTAAGAACACAAGTCACGAACGTAACGATGGCTACTTCCTTTGCGCCCGCCTCTTTACGAGTCGAAGCGCTGACCGAAGAACACAAGACGGAAGCACTGGCTTTTCTCGCAGAGCGCCCGCTGCACACTGTTTACCTGGCCGGCTACCTTCTAGATAACGGTGTTGTCAGCCCGCTCAACCGCGGCTCGTTCTACGGATACCGCAACGCGGAGGGCCGCCTTGAAGGCGTCGCTCTCATCGGCCACGCCACACTGTTCGAGGCGCGCTCGGACGAGGCCCTGGCAGAGTTCGCAAGCATCGCCCAAAAAAGCTCGCGGACACACATGCTGCTCGGGGAGATGGAGCGAGTGGAGCTTTTCTGGGATTGCTACGCTGAGGGCGGGCAATCTCCACGCCTGATCTGCCGCGAGTTATTGTTCGATCTGCGGTTCCCCATAGAGGTTAAAGCGCCGATCCGCGATTTACGCAAAGCGACGCTGGACGATCTGGAGCTGGTGATGCCCGCGCAGGCCGAGATGGCATTTGCGGAGAGCGGAGTCAATCCAATGGAGAAAGACCTCAACGGTTTCCGGCTGCGCTGCGCGCGCCGCATCGAACAGGGAAGAGTGTGGGTGCTCGTTCGGGACGGACGCTTAATCTTCAAGGCCGACGTGATCGCGGAGACTTCTGAAGTGGCTTATCTCGAAGGCATCTATGTAGCGCCGAACGAGCGCGGGCAGGGCATAGGGTTGTGCTGTCTCTCGCAACTGAGCCGCAACCTTCTGGCCCGCGCCAAAGCCGTCTCACTTCTGGTCAATGAACAGAATCGAGAAGCAATCGGTCTCTACCTGAAGGCCGGCTTCAAACTGCGCGCCCACTACGACACGATCTTCCTGCAACAGGCCCCGTCCTGCTGAACTCAGAACAATACAGCCACAAAGAGGCGAAGGAGAGATGCGCGTATCTCCTTCGCCTCTTTTTTTCAATCACAATCAGCAATTGAACCAGGGTCACTAATCCAGGCCGACGACTAGATAGGTCGTATCATCTTTGGCCGGAGCGCCAATGCGGAAGCGATCCAGCCCCTCAAAGAATTCCTGCCCGATGCGCTCGACCTCAACGGCACGGATGCGCGCGTGGGCTTCCGACAACCCTTGCGCTTCGTAGCTTTCGCCAGCAGTGTTCTCGGCGTCCGTCACGCCGTCGCTAAAGACCGCCAGACGTTCGCCTCTGCGGAATGAAAACTCACCTGCCTGATAGCTGTTGCCTGGCAGAGGGATCCCGACGGGCCTCCCGCTGACCTCGAATTCCCGCACCTCCGCTGACTGCCTGTTGAGCCATACGGGCGGAACGTGCCCGGCATTAATGTAGCGCAACCGCTCGTCACTGGCTGAAATGACGCCCAGAAAGAGCGTCGCATAGATGCCTGTGGGAGCGGCGGCCGTCACGCGCGCGTCCAACTCTGTTGCGAGGCGAGCCAGATCATTCTCCGCACGCACCAGGGCGCGCAGTTCCGTCTGCAAGGAGGTCATCAATAATGCCGCGCCGATTCCCTTCCCGGAAACGTCAGCCACCCAGAAAGCGCACTCGGACGGAGACAACATGAGCGCGTCGTAAGCATCGCCGCCGACGTCGAAACAGGCCTGGCTGGCTCCCCAAGCAGAGAACGGCTCGGGCAAACGGATTTTTCCAGCGGGCGGGAGCAGGCGCTCCTGTATCTGGCGCGCGAGCCCTATCTCGTTCGCGAGAAGTTGCGCCCGGAAAGCTTCTTGTGCCAACTGCTCGCGCTCGACTGCGACGGCCGCGAGCGCCGCGAACGATTCGAGATACGCCAGGTCCGCGGCCGTGAACTCGCCGTCCCTCCTGTTGATCGCCTGCAGCGCTCCGCCCGGCTCTCCCTCGGCGCGTCTGAGCGGGACGCAGAGCATATTTTTCGTGACGAAACCCGTGCGCCGGTCCGTCGAAGGATCGAAACGCGGATCGGAGGCGGCGTCGTTAATCAACACGCTTTCTCCCGTCTCGGCGACGTAACCCGCGAGGCCGACGCCCCGCTCAAGCACGATCTCGACGTGTTGAGACCCGCTCATTTGGCGTGCGTGCAATTTCCCTGTGCGGCGGTCGCGCAGGAAAGCTGTCGCGCGCTCGCAATCGAGTTGCGTGGTGACAAGTTCGAGGATAGCTTGCAAGGTTTTATCGAGCCCCGAAGCCTGGTTGAGAGCTTCACTCGCCGTGACGAGCGCTTCCAGGCGACGAAGGCGAATCTCGCCGGGCAGGCTGCTGAGGATTTCGATTGCGCTGGTCAAGTCAACTCTCCTTAGAAATGGACGCTGAGAGCGAATCCTAGCATCATGCTCTTCAATCTGGGAATAAAGATGAAGCGGCGTGTGGACGGGGCATTTCCGCCCAATCCCCACGCCGCTTCATCTTTCAAGCTGCCGGGAGCTCGAAACGTTTTATCTGGGCCCGGAGGCGCGTATGGTCAACTCCGTGCCGCTGATCAGCTCCAGGTCATCTTTGCCCTGGATATAGACGGAGCCGGCACCGGCACCGGCGCCGATGATCGCGCCGATGGCCGCCCCTTTGCCACCACCGGCAATCGCGCCGATGATGGCGCCGACCGCCGTGCCGATGGCGGCACGCTTCCCGGTCGTGCTGGTCCGGCTGCTGTCCCGCACGGCCCCTTCATTATCCACGCGAATGGTGTCGCCGTCCGCGGTCCGCACTGCCTCGGTGATTCCGGCGAACCTGTAGGTCTGGCCGTTGCGCAAGGTAATGCTCTCGAAGTTGAGCGTCATTTCGGACCGCCCAGTGATGCGTCCCGAACGGCTGATGTTCGTTACATAGCCGTTAATGGTCGCGCCTTCGTACTGGTAGGGCGAACGGACGGTCATCGAGAAGCGGTCGTTGTCGCGCGTGTCCCTCGTCGTCAGATTGTTGTTGAGTACGGCGACGACCTGAGTCCCGTCGGGAATGACGAAATCGCCGCTCGTGGCAACAGTTCCCGTGCTCGAATATCCGGGTCCACCGTTGTAGAGGTCCAACTGCGCCACTTCGGAGGTCTTGTTATAGATACTCTCGACGACCAACGGCGTGCTCAGGTTGATGTCCGTGATGCGCCGCGTGACTCGCAGGCGACGACCGCCTTCAATCGGATCAAAGGTCACACTGAAATCGTTCCCCCTGTCCCCGGTCGAAGTGACGATCAACTGGTCGCCGTTGAGTGCGGAGCGGACGCGCACCGTTCGCCCGTTCGTGCCGGTCTCCGTGCGCTCAATGCCGTCCGCCTCGAACGTGAACTGCTGGGCGCGCGAAGACGCGATGGTGACGCTACGCCCGCGCCGGTCAATCGCAATCGCGGTCGGCGATTCCAACCTCGCCGTCAACGAGTCAAGAATGCGCTGCCGATCCCTGTAAGAAAGAGTCCGGACTGCGCGATCCGCCACGGCGCGCGCGTCGTCGCTGCGCGTCGGGTCCAGTTGATAGGTTCCGGTCAAACGATTCGAAGCGTTGTTGACCGGCGGATAGTTGTTTGATGGATAGTTGCCCGTCGGATAGTTGTTCGTCGGGTACGTCGTATTGTCCCAGCGCCAGGAGACGCCATAGGTTCGCGCCAACTCGTTGAGATCAACGCGCAGGCTCGCCCAGTCTCTTTCGGCGCGTGCGCCCAGGCGGTTGCGCCGCATGAAGCTGTCAATCAAGGCCGCGCGATCCAGCACGTTCTGCACGTCGGCCGAAACAGACTGACGCCTGTTAAAGCGGTCGCGCAACTGGTCCGTCGCATTCTCGAAATCACGGACAAACTGATTGATGTCATCTTCCGTGCGCGTGCTGTCAACGCGGCTGCGGTTGAGCGCGCTGTCCAGACTGCCGCGAAAGATGTCCGTGCGACTTTCGATGCGGCTGATTAATTGCCGCACCTGCTGGTCTGTGGCGCGGTACGGGCGTCTTTGCGCCTGCGCCACAGTCATACTGAGCGCGGCGAAGGCGAAGACGAGCGCCAGGCTAAAGATCTGTTTGATTCGATTCATAACCCATTCCTCCATGTTTCAAGCATTGATTGCTCTGTTTCTCCAAACTTCGCAGCCCGAACGCGACGCCCGAAGCTGGTGGCACGCGCGTCTCTCTGCGTCGGCTGCTTCTGTACAGGGGGAAAGGGGGAGAAAGTCTATCTTTCAGGGAGAGGAAAAAGGGAGAGGCAAGAACTATAGTCTCTAGAGGGGGGCTCTTGCAACCCTCTCACTCCCAAAATAGAGTGAAATTCGCGCGCACCAATAGCGCGCGATTGCACGTCGCCATGCCCCGCATCTGGTGAACAACCGTAAAAGTCTGATTCAGAGAGGGACTCTCAGGTTGCCGCGCAAAATCTTTGCGACTTTATTGAATTTTTTGCATGGTCACGGTGATGAGCGGATCATCACCCGCGCTGCGGCTGTAAGAGACCCAGTACCCGGCGGTCGGATAACGGACCAGCTTGAACATCCCTCCGTCCGCTTTGGGCTCTATATCTGTCCCGAGCACGATTTTCGGAAGCGGCGCCATCTTCAAGTCAAGGTAGTTGACGGAAACGGCCATCACCTTACCTTTGACGTAAAAGAACTGAGCGGATTCCTTCTCGGAGAACATATAGAAGTCCTGGGTTTCCCCTTTGTCCTTGGGTTCGCCGAGTTTCTTACGCACTTCATCAGCACCCATGCCAATCTGCACACCCTTGTAATCAACATACAACGGCTTGTCACCCTTTTTCTCATTGGCATTCTGCGCCCTGGCGACTGGCGCGCCGAGGCCCACCAGAGCCAACGCAATGAATGCGGCAAATGTGAGTGGAAAAGGTAATCTGACAACCCGCCTAGAGGTGGGGGACATGATTGCTCCCTCCTTTCGAATCAACCATTCCTCATGGAAGTTCAGCCTATTTTAGTCAAAGAGCGGGCTCAGTTTCAATATCCAATTTATCGAATGACGAAACAATTTTTCGGCTGACTCGGGGCCTGGTGTGTCCCGGCTGATTCCTTCTCTACGGGATATGTTATGCTTCGGCTCCACACCGGAGGAACCGAACCATGAGCCAGGAAGCGGCTAAAGCCATAGTACACTTCGCCGGGAATGACCTGTTCGTCGGCATTAGCCCGAGCGGGCACGCGCTCGCGGTGGAGACGGACCACGAGCGTTCGAGCGCCGCCACACCTGTCGAACTGTTATTGATCGCGCTCGGAAGCTGCACGGCGGTTGATGTTATCTCCATCCTGCGTAAAAAACGGGAGCAGGTCACCGCTTACCGCGTAGAGGTTCAAGGGGAACGTCGCGCGGAGCACCCGCGCCACTTTACGCGCATGGAGGTCCGCCACATCGTGCGTGGGCGCAAAGTTTCGGAGAAAGCGCTCGCCCAGGCCATAGAGCTTTCCGAGACGAAATATTGCAGCGTCGCCGCAACGCTCCGCCCCACGGTCGAGATTGTTTCGAGCTACGAGATTATCGAAGAGGACGAATCAATCGGCGTTTGATTCCCCGCGGAGCCTTTCTTCAAACCACCAGGACTAGACTGACTTGCAAAAAACAGGCCCGCGCATCGTCCGGTTTGCGGACGGGGGCGGGCGTCCGCCGTGGTGTCACGCTCCCGTTACTTCTAACGGTTAGGGAAGGCATTATGTGGCGTTTGTCTCGCTCAACTCTTCACAACTCGATTCTAGCAGCAATCCTGCTCAGCGCTTTTTCAATACCTCTCGCCAGAGCGCAGGACAATTTAGGCGAGTGGGAAAAATTCGATTTTGCTACCCGCACAATCGAGCTGGCTCAGGTCAAGGATTTATACCCCGATGACCTGAAATACCTGCGCGGGATCATCTTCGGCCGCCACGGCCGCATTTTCAAAGATGCCTACATCCAGAACTACCTGAAAGCGCGCACCTGGTACAAACCAGACCCGAACTTCCAGAACTCCATGCTCAACTACACGGAGCGACTGAATCTGGACGTGATACGCGAAGCCGAAGCCGGACAGCACGAAAACATACAGCCCGGCGACCTACGCTTCTATCAAAAGCGCCTCTTCACAATCGAGGAGCTCGGCGAACACACAGCGGCAGAGTGGCGTGTGCTGCGTGCGGAAATCGAGGCGATTCACGGCAAGCGTTTCGACGAGGAACCCTGGCTACAACAGTATTTCGAAGAGCGCTACTGGTACACGCCGGACGCGCAATATGACGCGAAGAAACTAACTGCCATCGAACAGAAGAATCTACAGACGATCACCGCGGCCCAGAAGAAGCAGCGCCACGTCGCCGTCTCGCCCGGCGACATGGAATTCTTCCAGGACACGCTCCTGACGGAAGAGATGCTGAAGGGGGTCAACCTGCACGAGCTGCGTCTGATGCGTAACGAGTTCTATGCGCGCCACGGCCGCACTTTCAACGCCATATGGCTCCAGCAGCATTTCGGTTTTCAGCCCTGGTACAGGCCTGTCGAAGAGGGCGAGAAGCCCACGGAGCTTTCAGAGATTGAGAAACAGAACGTCGAGACAATCGTCAGTGTCGAGAAAAGGCTGAGAGAAGAGCTGTTCACGAAACCGATCTCGCGCCAGATGCTCGAAGGTCTGTTCATCGAGGACGCGCGCATACTGCGAAATGAAATCCATGCGCGTCATGGCAAGGTCTTCAAAGACAAAACCCTGCGGAACTACTTTTCGACCTTCGAGTGGTACAAGCCTGACCCGAAATTCAACGAGAAGTCCCTGAGCACAATGGAGCGCAAGAACTACTCCGCCATTCTCGCCTACGAGCGCAAGGCGTCCAGCATGATGGACGTCATAGAAGGTTGATAAGGCCAATCTCCTGCCCCGCGTGCCGGGGCAAACGATGGAATTGCGGAATGCGGATTTCGGATTGCGGATTTAGAAAGGCACAGCTCTTTCAATCCGCAATCCGAAATCCGCATTCCGCAATCCGCAGGCGGTACTGACTGGTTGCGCCTACAGACAGCTTCGGTTATAGAATGGTCAAGGGAGGTTGTATGGCTTTCATTGTCTCGCTCATTCTAGTCCTCTTCTCAGCCAATGCTTTGGCTGTTACGCCGATTCTCAACCGCACGGCCTTTCCCGCATTCTTACAGCCTCAAGATAACGAGTTGAGCACCGTTCGCAGTCTCGACCGCGAGGGACGGGGCGCGGACGGGAAGCTGGCGCAGTTAACCGCCGCAGAGCACATCCGGCGCGGAGGCGTTTACCTGAAGAACCGTGCTTTCGCAGAGGCGCGCGCACATTTTCAGGCGGTCATCGAACGCTATCCTCAGGACGTAAACGTTCCCGCAGCGCTTTACGGAACTGGTCGCTCATACTTTCAGATGCAAGCCTATGAAGCGTCTCTTCCATATTTCGAGCGGCTGGTGCGGGATTTCTCGCAGACCAAAGAGGGGCGCGAGGGTCTCTACTCTTTAGCCTCAGCCTTTTTGCGTCTGGAGCGCTCCGCCGAGGCCGCGCAGCGTTTCAGCGAATATACAGAACGCTACCCTTTTGGCGAAAAGATCGAGTTCGCATACTTGAATGTGATTGATAGCTTTCGCGAAGCCGGACGCCCGCAGGATGCCATCCCCTGGATCGCACGCGCGCGGGAGCGGTTTGCCGGAACCCCTACGGCGACCAACGCTCTCTTCGCACGCCTGCGCCTGGACGTTTCCATTGGCGACTGGCAGCACGCCATTCAAACTGCCGATGAATTACGCACGGCACAGTTCTCAAAGAAAATCTTTACGAGCCCGGACGAGGTGGCTTATCTCAAGGCTTACAGCCTGGAGCGTGCCAAACGAACGCAGGAAGCCATCAACGCTTACCTGGCGATTCCAGACGGCATTGACTCCTATTACGGCTCGCTGGCGACCGCGAGGCTTCAGAAGATTGGCGACGCTTCAAGGCGGGAGTTGGTGAATGCGCGCGTGGCTCGTGTCAATGCTCAGGTCAGATCATCGGCCAAGCTCTACCCTGCACCCTATCGCGAGGCGATCCTGCGAGAAGCCACTCGTCGCGGGGTTGATCCGCGCCTTTTGCTGGCAATCATGCGGCAGGAGAGCGGCTTTCGCCCTCGCGCCAAATCACTGGCTGCGGCGCGAGGGCTGCTGCAACTGACGCCCGATACGGCTGCAAAGTATGCGGCGCACGTCGGCCTGAACAATCTACAGGATGAGGACCTTTATCGCCCGGAGACCTCGATTCTGCTCGGCTCCGTCTATCTCTCGGAGCTTTCCCGCCAGTTCCCGGACCTGCCGGAAGCCGTCGCCGCCTCCTACAACGGGGGCGAAGACAACGCTGCCCGCTGGCTCAAGCGCGCTGGCGGACGAGACCCCGGTCTCTTTGCCGCCGAAGTCGGCTTCGAAGAGACGAAGAACTACGTCCAGAAGGTGATGGCGAACTATCGGACCTACAAGCAGCTTTACACAAACGATCTTCGGCCTCGTAGATGAGGCCGAATTTTGACGGCGTTCCAAAATCCGCCGCAAAGGCAAAGGGCTATCAGGAAGCTTTGCACTTTCAATCCCTCTTAGGGCTCAGGACTGTATCTGCGATCTTCAAAACCACTGGAGCGTTCGCGGCGATGTAGGGCATCCGTGCGCGGATAATGGCGCGGGATGATTCCCAGACGAACGAGCGCGTCGCGATACTCGTAGCGAATCGCCACTTCAGCGGCAGGGCGCGATTGCAGGTTCATGTTGATCCAGTGAACGTCGTTTCTGACGTTCCGCCCGATTCCCGTCGCAGCCGACTCATCATCCGGCCTCGGATAGGCTTCAGCGCTTTTGGCCGCGCCGCTGTCGCGTCCCTGCGACGACGGGGCTTCCGACCTGCGCTTGCTTTCATCGCGCTCAACGGGGTCGTTTTCATATGGCCGTCGCGGACGCGGCGGCGTGACGATAACTACCGGGCGCTGCTCGCGGTAAAAGACCGCCGAGATGAGTCCCAGGTTGGCAGTCTGCCCGAGCTTCGCGCCGTAGGAGTTGCGCTCATTCGTGAAATAGAAACGGCGTGCGCGCGACGAGCTCATCTGCCAGCCGTTGATGGTGATCGTCCCGTAAGGCTCTATCACCCACTTGCTCGCGTCCCAGGCGCTCGTGCGGCGCGCATCAATCGTGTTCAAGCCGTCAACCGAGAGCGCCACGGCGACGCGCACGCCCAGGGGGTTTTTGATACGCAGCTCATACTCCTCGCCTTCCAGGGCCTCGACATAGTACCGACCACGCGCGGCATACTCTTCAAGCGGATAGCCATTCACTATCACCTGTACTTCAAACCCGTCCGCGCGCGCCACGGGCGGCTGCGGCTCCGGTTCGGGCTCTGGCAGGTCCACCATTGCGGTCGCATTCGCCAGAGTCTCTCCACGCGAGAGGATAAAGGTTCCGGCCAGGGTCAGGCAGATGGCTGCCGAGATCAGAGTCAGTGTCGCTTTTTTCATCTTTTCCCTCCTTTTCGCAATAATTAAAGGTTGGCTGGTCCGTGAACGCTTTACGCCCCTTTTTCTTGCGGAAACCGTCTTGCGAGCCAATGATTTTACGGTTGCGGCGCCAGAAAAGGGCTGCATCCGAAGGTAATCCTGTGATATAGAATAGGGCGAGCCTGTAGTTCTGTCGAACTTGAATCCCCGTAAGATCAGTTGATTTTCCAGCGTTCCTCCTCAAACCGAAATGACGTTGGGCGGCTCGTTGTTAGTCGGAAAACCTTTCAAAGGTGGAGGATAAGATTAGCTGAATGGCACCAACTCTAGCGACAAGAAGCGCGACGGAAGCTCGGGCCGGGACCTTCTACGATAAAATCTCTGGCCTCTATAACCTGACCTTCAAATTTAACGGTTACGGGCGCTCCCTTCATCAATACTTTCGCACTCATCCGATACCCTTGTCCCGTAACGCGAAGATTCTGGATGCCGGATGCGGCACGGGACTTTTGACGGTCGCCCTTCTCAAAGCTCTCGATTTTCCGGTCAGGATTACGGCCATTGATCTCTCCGGCTCGTCCATCGTGACGGCCCAGAAGGCCGTGGACGAAAAGGCCGGGCGGGCGGACAAAGTCCGGTTCGCGCAGGCAAACGTGCTGGCGCTGCCCTTTGCGGACAACTCTTTCGACTTTGTCGTGACGAGCGGCGTGATGGAATACGTGCCGCTGCGCGAAGGCTTGGGCGAGTTGGCGCGTGTCCTCAAGCCGGAAGGCTACATCCTGCACCTGCCCGTGAGGCCGTCGCCCGTCGGCAAGCTCCTCGAAGTCATGTTCCGCTTCAAGGCACACCCGCCGCGCGAAGTCGCCAAGAACACTCAGCGCTACTTTCGCGTCGTCAAACACTACCGCTTCCCGCCGCTCCACCCAATCGGCTGGTCGAAGACGGCTGTGCTGGCTCAGAAGAAATAAAGACTACTTTTTCGCGTCCGTTACCGGGACGAGTTTCAGAATCCTGTCGTCGTCGGTTGCGGGCGAGCCGCGCCCGTCGCGGTTCGACGTCGAGAAATAGATTGCGCCGTCCGGTCCTTCCGCCACGTCGCGTATCCGCCCATATTGATCTTTCAGCAGAGGCTCCTTGCTGACGACTTTGCGCCCGTCGAGGACGACACGCATGAGCGTCTGCCCGCGCAAATTTCCGAAGAAGAAGTTGCCGCGAAATTGAGGGAAGGCTGAGCCTTTATAGAACATGCCGCTCGCAGGCGCGATTGCCGGGGTGTATTCGAGAAGCGGCGATTCGAGCCCTTCGCGCGCCTGCGTGTGATGAATAATCGGCCAGCCGTAATTCTTCCCGCGCTCGACGATATTGACCTCGTCTCCACCGCCGGACGCATCCCCGCCTGAGGGGCCGTGCTCTGTCTGGAACATCAGATTCGTGCCCGGCTGCCAATCCATTCCCTGAGCGTTGCGATGGCCGTAGGTCCAGACTTCCGGCCGCGCATCCTTCTGGCCGACGAAAGGATTGTCCGTTGGCACAGTGCCGTCATCATTCAGCCGCAAAGTTTTCCCGCCCAATGAATCGAGTCTTTGAGCAATGTCGGGGCGCGTCGCGTCGCCCGTCGTGATGTAGAGTTTGCCGTCAGGCCCGAAGCGCAAACGGCACCCGGCATGAAACTGCGCCGCCGGAATATCCTCGATAATCAACTTTCTGTCAGTCAGCCCCGCGCCCGTCTCACGAAAGCGCACGACACGATCACGCTGCCCATCGCCGCTATCGTAAGCGTAGGCCAGATAGATAAAGTGGTTTTCAGCAAACTGCGGGTGGAGCGTCATCCCCATCAAGCCGCTCTCGCTCCTGGCTTCGACGTCCGAGATAACCGCGAGGGGTTCAGGCCGCAGGCGCCCGTTCTCTATAACGCGCACTCTTCCGGGCCGCTCTGTAAAGAAGATGCGTCCATCCGGCGCGAAGACGATTGACCAGGGGACCTGTAGATTGCTCGCCACGGTTTCGACGCGAAAACGCACGGAGCCATCCCCAGTCCCTGCGATTTCGCCTGCGCCTCTGCCCGGCGGCGCCTGGCTGCAGGCGAGAGCCAGCACGCCACAGAAGGCCATGATTGAATAAAAGCTGCGTTTCATCCCGATTCCCCCCTGGATTTTTCCCAATAGAATGAAGGAAGGCGGCGCTTTCTCGAAATCTCGCCGCCTTCAAAAAACATTTCCGAATTCCCTGCTCTATTAGACGCAGCTCAATGGGAAATGTATTCATGCAATAATTTCAACTCGTCGCCCTGCTCGGAGACCTCCACGCGCAGGATGTCGCGCATCGAGAGCATCCCGACCCAACGCTCGCCCTCCACGACCGGCAGGTGGCGGCGGCCAATCAGCTCCATCCGCTCAAGCGCCTCGTGCGGAGTATCCTTTGTATCAATCACGGCTTTCAGCTCGCCCATCGCCTCTTTGACAGACAGATTGGCCGGGTCAAGACGAGGCAACACGATGCTGTTCAGCAGATCGCGTTCGGTCAAGATACCGATTAAGCGCCCGTCCGCATCGAGAACGCAGACGCCGCCGACCTTACGGCTCGCCATGTACTGGGCCGCCTCCAAGACTGTCACGTCATCTCGCACAGAATATGGCTCGCGGTCGCTTATCACGTCCCTGATCGTAATCATGGCCTCACGTCCCCCGTCAGTTTTTCTTTAGAGCGTGCCCCATTATAAAACAAGATGGGCTTCACTCAAATAGAGAGCCTTGTGCCGTGGGCCTGCGGAAAGTGTTCAGGGGCTTTCCCTCGTACTTTCTTTGCTCTTCGCGGTTAAATCCCAGGCGCTTGCAATAGAGCTGAAAAAGACGCTCCTGCATCTTCCAGTATTCGCCTTTCCCGCGCATACGCTCTCCGAACTCGCTGGAATTGAGACGCCCTTCGCGCGCCTCTCGGATGCGGCTGAGGACGTGTTCGGCTTTCGTCGGCAACTTTTCGCGAAGGCGCTGCTCGAAGTAGTCGGCGACGCTGCCGGGCAGCCGCAGCATCCCCATAAACGCCTGCGTCGCGCCACACTCGCGCGCACGCTTCAATAGTTGTGGAATCTCCATACTCAAGCCCGGGATGACTGGAGAAATCCCTATCCCGACCTCTATTCCGGCTTCCGCCAGTTCGCTCAGAGCCTTGAAACGCGCGTCCGGCGAAGGCGCGAACGGCTCGACCGCACGCGCCGTCTCGTAATCCGCGAACGGGATAGTGAAGAAGACGCTGACGGCCGCCTCTCGTGTCAGGCCGACGAGCAGCTCTTTGTCCCTGCGGATGAGCGCGGACTTGGTGACGATGCTGACAGGATTGCGAAATTCCAGGCAGACTTCCAGACAGCGCCGCGTCAATTCGTAGTGCGCTTCGAGCGGAACGTAGGGGTCTGAGGTGAAAGAGAAGACCAGCGTCTGCCCGCGCCAGTTGCGCCGCATCAACTCTTCCCGCAGAAGCTCGGGCGCTCCGACCTTGACGACGATCTTGCGCTCGAAATCCGTGCCCGCGCCGTAGCCTAAATATTTGGTGGTTCTGATATAAAGAGCAAATTTCTTGTACGAAGAATCAACTACTTACGTGCTGCGCTCCAACATATCCGGCATTAAATGCCCGCTCCGGTGATTTTTCTGGTATATAATGCCATATTCGAAAAGCTGGGCAATAGGAATTCATGAATCAGCAAATCATAGTTCTTCCATAAGATGCCGGCTCCCAGCGATGGCTGGGCTTTAACGATCGTCCTCCTGCAATAGTGCTCCTCCTTTTGCCTGATTAACTATTGCAGAATAGTATGTAGTTAATTCTCGACCATGTTGACGGCGTTAATTTGCTGAAATCAGCTTGCTAGAATCTCCCCAAAAGAGACTTTAACGGAGAGTCAGATGTACAAATATGAAGATCTTAAGTTAGGAATACGTACTAATAATAGCAATCTGCTGGTAACAGCAGAATCATCGACTAATGGCAGTTTTGCGCAAGAGGTCACTGAATTTCAGGTGGCGTCGATTATCAACGACTTTCGACATATAGTTAATCGAAGGCTTTCAGAGCCTAATGAGATTAGGAAGCTTGGCACACGGCTATTCGAAGGGTTATTTCCTAACTCCATTTATGATCTTTATATTATGACGTTGAAATATCTTGCCTCCACTAATAAAAGATTGCGTATCAGCATCTATATAGAAGATCGCACACTAGCTGCAATTCCATGGGAACTCGTTTTTGATAAGAAACGCAAATCATTTCTTTCACTAGATCCGCAGGTATCGATTATTCGCATTTGGCCTTCCGAGCAAGCGCCTACTGTTATCGCACCTGATGAGGTGGTTCGGATCCTCGCAGTTTTCTCAAATCCAGCAGATTTGCCGCGATTAGACCCTAGACATGAATATCGTCTCCTCAAGGAATCCTTAGAGATACCGATTCGACGAGGGCGCGTCGAACTGACTATCATGGGAGGCCCAGTTACGTTAAATCGGCTAGCTGATGCCCTACACTCAGGTGAGTTTCACGTCCTTCATTTCACAGGACATGGGACGTTTAATCGAGAGACACAAAGGGGGGGGCTGTTCTTCGAGAATGAAGAAGGTAAGGCATCAATCGTAGAGGCAGATAGATTGCACGTTCTTTTTACTAATCGTGGTTTACGAATGGTATCAATCATTGCAGGCGAGAGCGCCTCTACTGCCGGTGAAGGTGATCACCAAGGTTTAGTAACGTCTATAGCAGAGGCTGGGGTCCCCGTCGTTCTTGGTTTTCAAGGGACAGTGACGAACAACTCCGCTCTCAAATTTGTGCGGGCACTATACTCGACTTTAGCCGATGGGTTATCAATCGGGAGTGCCATGACAGAGGCCCGTCAAGCTATCTGGACTATTGAACCCAATTCCATCGACTGGGCGATGCCGGTGTTGTATGCGAATGCTGGCGCACTTGATCTGGCGTTGCTCTCTCCCAGCAAGTCATCACAAGAGGGTCAAGCCCCTGTACGTGTGGGACAATCAATATCTAGCGTGGGAGGGGAGGTAATTACAGGAGATAGCAACTTCATCAGAGTTACACAGCAGGTACATAATGTGAGGGTCGGAGGCGAAGTTAGTGGTGTTGTAGTGCAGCAGGGTAAGGATGAAGAAGATAATAAAGAGGTCTCTCAAGTTGAGCGGGGGACACAAATAAAACCTGGGGAAACCCAGATGTATATTACCGCTCTCAAGTCAGCCATAATGAGAGAGCCAACCCTTTCAACGGGCGAACGAATTAACAAGATCGCACAACTTGAAGAGCTTCGTTTTATGCTCTTAGCGCCGACTCTAGATTCCGAAGGAATATCTAAAACAATCAAGAACCTATCTGCCACCTCCCCTGGAACGGCAACAATTCTTGAGCAAATCCAGAGGCAATTACACTTATGAGTATTTAACTGTCGAGGCAAACAAAATGATTCCTCCACATTACCTCCTGAACATAATCTTAGGCCTCCTTACTTTTATTATTATCGGTTACCTACCGATCACCTTTTTTCTTTATTGGTTCACTAAAATACGTGGCGGACAGGCCAATGTCAGTAGCCTTGTGCGAAACCGTGACATTGCAGGCTTTTTCGGTGAGAGACCAACCCTTTATTGGAACGGGTGGGCATATTTCTGGCCCATGCTTCTCGCAACTCTTGTTACAGCGGTCGGATTCATGTCCGCCTATCCCGCCGCGTTAGGGTTTCTGCTTGACCAAAATGTGCTGGGCAATAGTCCGCCAAGTGGTGGATCTGGCAACTTAGTAGCGTTAAGCCGCCCCTTATTCTTTGCTTTTCTTGGAGCGTATCTCTTCATTTTACATACAACTGCCCGGCGGTTTATGGCAGGCGATCTTAATCCTGATGCTTATGTTTATATTGCCACTCGGATGATCATTTCAGTAATCGTAGCAGCCATGCTAGTTCTGGCAGGAAATCCGCAAGCATTTCAGATCAACACAGCAGGGAGCAGTTATGCAATCTTCACCTATATCGTAGCTTTTGTAGTCGGGATTTTCCCTGAGAACGGGTTGAATTGGCTGTTATCTTTTGTCCGGCGGCATTTTAAGGGCATCGGCGAGATTGACCAGTCTTACCAGTTGCAGAAGCTTGCGGGACTAAATCGCTGGCATGCTATCCGTCTTAATGTTGAGGGGATCGATAATGTATATAACCTAGCCAACGCGGATATTTACGATCTTGTTCGTAAGACCAGGTTTACTGTGCAGCAGATTTTTGATTGGGTTAATCAATCAATTTTACTCATTCATCTTCGATCTGATGAAGAATTCAAAGCTGTTCAGCAACTAGGAGTCCGCGGCTTCAACGATTTCCAGACCATTTATCGCAATAGTGAGACACGTAAAACACTTGAACACATTTTATCCGTTGACGGTATAAATGGCGAGCAAAGGGTACGAATCCTTTACGCCAGCATGCAACAAACCCCTAGTGGAGATCCTATCCGTCTTTTCTGGAGATATAAAAGCAGCTATTTAACGGGCGCTTTCGAATATTTCAACCGAGGGCGCGTCTTCGCGGAGTTGGGCGAATTTCAACGTGCTATTCAGCAATACGATTTAGCCCTCGAACGAAGTCCACTTGATCCTATATTAATGATCAGCCGTGGAGAATCTCGACGGGATTATGCCCACGCCGTCCAACTTACTGGCAAACAAAGGGAGGCTGAGAACGAATTCCAGCAGGCGATCTCGGACTTCACCAAAGCAATAGACTTGGATCCATTCTCAACTGATGCTCTCTATAATAGAGGGCGCACCTATTTATTACTCGAAAAATACAATCAAGCAGTAGAAGATTTCAATCTTCTCTTGACCATCATTAACGACCATGTTTCAGGACTGAATGAGCGTGCCATTGCTTATCAAGCACTAGGTAAAATAGATGAAAGTGTCCAAGACCTGACTAAGGCTGCAAGTTTAGATAAGAGCAATGTCTTGACTTATATCAATCTGGCAAATGCTTATCGCATTCGAGGGGATTTCAAACAAGCAGAGGCAACTTTCGAGATTGCCATACAGATAGATTCCAGGAGACCAGAACTCTATCATGGGCGCGGTTTGCTGTATTCCGCTATGCAGCATCCGAGGTATGAGCTAGCTTATCAAGATTTTGAAAGAGCAATCGAATTAGGAGCAAAAGAACCAGCCGTAGTTTATAAAGATTGGGGAGTGGCAGCTTATCAACAGCGTGATTATACAAAGGCCATAGCTGTTTTGGATTTTGCTATTGAAGCAAATAAATCATATGCCCTAGCCTTTAATATGCGGGGGTTGGCCTATCATGCCGCAGGACAACCTGCGCTAGGAATCCAAGATTACACAGATATTATCGAGAAGATAAATCGAGAATACGCAGACGCCTATGTGAACCGAGGTATTGCCTTAAGCGATATGGGGAATAACGTGGAAGCGCTGAAAGATTTACGGCGAGGAATTGATATAGACCCTGAACTTGTGATTGCTTACGTAAATCGGGGTAATGTTTACCGCAAAATGCAGGACTATCAACTCGCATTATCCGACTTTCTTACTGCTATCCGCATACAAGAAAAGAAATTCGAGGAAGCCCCACAAATTTATCGTAGATCACCTGTACCATACAACAATTTAGGCGACCTGTATGTAAAAATGGGTCAGTATCACGAGGCCAACGATAGCTTTAGTAAAGCTATCGAGGCTGATCCAAATTTTGCAGAAGCTTATAACAATCGGGGTCTCGCGCGTCGTGCGCTCGAACTTATCGCCACCGCCAAGGATGATTTCAGTCAGGCAATTAGCTTGGCCCCACAAAATGCGATCTACTATTATAACCGTGGATTGATCCATCTTGATCTCAATAGCTATAATGAAGCAATCCGTGATTTCACCCTTGCCATTGAGCGCAACCCTAAATATGAGGAGGCGTTTTTAAGTCGAGCTATTGCCTATCAGCACCTACATCAGCAAGCGTCAGCGATGCAGGATATTAGTGCCCTTAGACAAATTAATCCTGATAATCCTCAAGCTGCCCAGCTTGAGGCTGAACTTATGCAGCCACAATAACAAGTGCGTTAATTCCACCTGCGCTACTGATATAGAATTAAGAAGCCAATTCTCATCAATAGCCTGACCGCGTTTCCTCTGTGTAGTCAGCTTCATATCCGGACGTGCTCTAGTCAAATAAAGAACCTTGTGCTGACGGTCTACGACATGCGCTTGGATGCGGCCCTTCCCCAACTTTCTGGTTATTAAACCCCAGCCTGTCGCAATGCACTTTGAACATTTTCTCGACGACCCGCCACTGCTCACTGTCGCCCCGCATCCTCTCGCCGAACTTGCTTGAGTTGAGTTTGCCCCCGCGGGCTTCACGCAGGCGATTGAGAATGCGGTCCGCTTTGGTCGGCATCTTCTCGCGCAGCCTCTGTTCAAAATAAAGGGCGACGTTTCCGGGCAATCTCAACATCGTCATAAATGCCGTCTCGGCCCCAGCATCTCGTGCGCGCTTTAACAGGTCAGGGATATGAGAATCATTGAGGCTGAGGATGATTGGCGCTATCCCGATGCCGACAGGGATGCCTGCCCTGGCAAGCTCTTCCATAGCTTTGAACCGAGCCCCAGAAGATGGGGCAAACGGTTCCAGAACACGCGCCGTTTCATGGTCTCTAAAGGGGATAGTAAAAAAGACAGAGGCAGCAGCTTGCTTATTCAGCTCCACTAAGATGTCTATGTCGCGTCTGACCAGTGCTGACTTGGTGACAATACTGATGGGGTTACGAAACTCGAGACATACCTCCAGACATTCTCGTGTCAACTTATAGTGCGCTTCAAGAGGAACATAAGGGTCGGAGGTGAACGAGAAGCCCAACTCGTCTCCCTTCCATGCAGGATTCATAAGCTCTTTGCACAATAACTCTGGAGCACGTACTTTGACCACGAACTTTCGCTCGAAATCGGTTCCCGCACCAAAACCCAAATATTCGTGTGTCGGCCGAGAGAAGCAATAAACACAGGCATGCTCACACCCGCGAATAATATTTACACCAAATCTGAAGCCTACATCAGGAGAGTTATTTTCGGTAATGATTGTACGAGTTGTCTCCTCCTCAAAAACCTCAAGCTTAGCTTCGGGAGGCTCTCCGATCCACTCGACCGTATGCGTGAGCCAGGGGTTTGGCGGATTTTCAACGTAACGCATGCAAATCCCGAGTTAATCCTTAAAAAAATTGCGCTGCCTGTGCGGCATAAATTATAACCCGCGTTTCAATCGACATGCCCGATCCGCCGCAGCAAGTCTGTGAAACGCGGGTCGGAGCGTAAACTATCAAATCTAGGATCAACCTTTAACCAAACCAACCATTCATTACGATCACTGTATGCCTTTTCAAGCCATCTGAAGGCACGTTCTTTATCATCGAGGCCAGCATAGATTAATGCTATATAGTACGCTGAAATATAATGATGCTTTGACTGCTCCTCCAGATTATTGAGGATCTTTACAGCTTCCTCTCTTCTCCCTGACACTGCAAAGGTATGTCCGATCATGGCGGACACTTCAGGCCGATCATCTATTAATTTTGCCTTTTGAAACTCCGCTATGGCTTCAGAGGCCCTCCCGCTGCTTTCATAAGTCCACCCTAAAAAGAATCTTGCCCAGATAAAATCCTGGTCTATTTCCAATGTTTTCCGATACTGCTCTACTGCTTCCGCATATTGCCCTTTGAAGAGGAAGGGCAGACCTAAATCCGCGCTGATAATCAGGGAACGCGGGTCAAACCGCAAAGCTCGTTTTAATTCTCTCGTCGCTTTCTCGAACTGGCCCAACTTCATAAAGTACATCCCATACCATTGATGAGCCGTCGCGTAGCTCGGATTCAGATCAATCGCTTTTTGGTACTCTTTATCCGCCCCTTTCCAATCCCACTCATAGTACTCTTTGACAAATGCCAGTGAGGCATGCGCTTCGGCCAGAGTGTCGTCGATCTCCAGCGCCTTGTCGGTCGCTTTCTTTGCCTCTTCAAAGGCAGGTTTTGGCGGTATGTTGCTATAAAACGCAATGATGGCATAGGAATCTGCGAGGCCGGTATATGCCAGGGCGTAATCCGGGTCCTTCGCAATGGCCCGTTGGAAAAACTCTATAGCCATCTCCAGAGCTTCACCCGTTCTTTTGTTCCAGAAATACCGGCCCTTGAGATAAAGGTGATAAGCCTCTATATCTTCTGTATAGCGCTTGGTCAGTTGTCGCTTCTGCTCGCCTGTTAATCGAAGCTTCAGCTTCCCTGAAACCTCTTGCGAAATTTCCTCCTGCACTTCAAAGATGTCGGCGGACTTTCGCTTATACTGCTCGCCCCAAATCTGCGAGCCCTCTTTAATATTGATGAGTTCCAGTTTGATGATTAGTTCTTCGTTAATTTGCAGGATTCTCCCCGTCAGCAGCGCGTGGGCATTCAGTTGACGACCGACCTCTACGGGATCAATGTCTACATGTTTGAAACGGAACATGGTGCTGCGCGCCAAAACTTTAAGCTGAGGTAATTTCGAGAGTGAATTGATGGTGCTTTCCGTAATGCCGTCTGAAAGATATTCTAAATTCGGGTCGTCGCTCACATTAAGCAATGGCAGCACAGCCAAAGTAGGAGTCGCGACACCTGAAATACCTGCTTTAGCGTATGCTTCGCTCTCTTTCTCCTCGACTGAATCGCTTCTTTCATCTTTAAACTTTCGCACAGCGGCAACGAAGCGATAGCCGCGTTTTGAAACTGTTTCGATGTACTGGCTCCCTTCCCGTCTCTCGCCTAATGCTTTACGCAAGGCAGACATGCTCACTGTTAAATTGTTGTCTTCGACCACACTGTCCGGCCAGACTCGCTCCATCAGCTCCTCTTTTGTGACAAGGTGCCCGCTCTTTTCAACAAGCAGTAGAAGGAGATTGAAGACTTTATCTGTGAGGTGGACCTTTCGGTCGCCGCGCAGCAGAATGCGGTCTTTGGCCTTCAGACGGAAGCGGCCAAACTCATAGATTTGAAACTCCCTTTCGTACATATTCGTGTCGTGCGCGTGCGGCTTCGTGGATTGTCTCATAGCTCCCGCTCAAGAGCTTATACCCAAACTCTATAGGTCCGAACAAACCTTGTCATCAAAAAAATTACGGGCGGCAACGTTGCCGCCCGTAACTCTTTATCCTTATTCTCACCGTCAGACAAGTGCGTCGCGGTGGTAACCGAGGCGCTAATCGGCGATGAGGACTCCGTCAGATATTACAACTCCGTCAGCAACTAAAACGCCGTCGGCAATGAGGACGCCATCCGCCAACACGACTCCGTCGGCAAGCAGCACCCCATCTCCGACCAGCACTCCATCGGACATGAGAACACCATCGGCGAGTAGCACCCCGTCGGCAAGAAGCACGCCGTCAGACAACAACACCCCATCAGGGTGCATGAGTCCATCCGCTACGAGCACGCCGTCGGCGAGCAGGACTCCGTCTGAAACGACGACGCCATCAGCTACTAAAACGCCATCGGCAACGAGGACTCCATCCGCAATCAGAACCCCGTCAGCGAGCAGCACTCCATCCGCAAGGAGCACGCCGTCGGCGACCAGCACGCCGTCAGCAACCAGGACTCCGTCGGCGAGCAGCACGCCCTCGCCGCGCATGACGGAGTCTGCCAGCAAGACTCCATCTGAAAGAAGCACCCCGTCGGACAGCAACACACCGTCGGACATTAACACGCCATCCGCGAGCAAGACTCCGTCCGGGGTGTAGTGGCCGTTGCGCCAGATGACGCCGTTGTCGGCTATCGGTTGACCATCAGCGACCAGGACTCCGTCCGAGATGACTACCCCGTCGGAGAGCAAGACTCCGTCGCCGAGCAGACGCCCGGTACAGTATGGACCCTGGACACGCGTAATCAAGCTGCGCCCCGTCATAGTATTGAACTTGCGAACAATCGTCCCGCCCCACGCGAAACTGCTGCCAGCGAATGATGAGACTTCTTCGGGGGCAGGGCCATTCAATAGCGGCTCGCCGATTTTGACAGGGGATGCGAGGTCGCTTCGCACCATCCCAGCCAGCCGCAGCGCCCCCTCGACGTTCAGCTCGCCCGCTCCCTGTTCGAGCACATTGAAGCCATCAAGTTTCTGCGCCGAGTACTCCATGAAGGCTTTGACCATGTTGGGCGTGAGCTTTCCATTTACCTGTAGCATCAGCGCCGCCGCGCCAGAGGCGACAGGTGTCGCCATAGAGCTGCCGCTCATGCGCATCATCTTGTGGGAGGGGTTCGCGGAGTTGCCAACGTCCCAATCCGGGTGCTCGTGGACGAGGGCGTTATCGCGCGCCTCCGCGTAGACGAGCTTATTGCCGGGCGCTACCAGGTCCGGTTTCAGCAGGTTGTCATGATGCTGTGCGCCGCTCTCATCCGTCCAGTAACTGCGTGTTGGTCCGCGTGAGCTATAGGTTGCCACGCCGTCATCCTGACGCTCGTCCGTCTGGAAGGTGTTGGATGCGCCGACGGTGATGGCCGAAGGCTCGTTGCCGGGCGAATGTATGAGGCCGTAGATTTTGTTGCCGTGGGCGTCTTTGCCATTATTACCGGCGGCTGCGAAGACCAGGATGCCGGAGTTACTCAGGCGGCGGACAGCGCGGCAGAGCGGGTCGTACTTGTAAGATTCGACCGCAGCCATTCCGAGGCTCATGTTGACGATCCGAATATTGTATTTCCGCGCGTTCTGCGCGACCCACTCAAGCCCCGCCAGGACGCCTTCGAGCGTGCCCTGTCCGTTTGCGTCGAGGACGCGAACGTTCAATAGAGAAGCGCCGGGCGCGATGCCCAGATAAGCGTCGCCAGCGCTCGCGTTACCTGCGGCGGCGGCCGCGACGTGTGTGCCGTGCCCGTAGGGGTCGTCTGTGCGATTTTCGCCCGTGAAGTCAACGCTCGCCCGGACGCGCGACTTGCCTGAAGCAGTGGAGAACTGCACGTGGCCCGTGTCTATGCCCGAATCGAGGATGGCGATGCCGATGCCTGCGCCATCAATTGCGCCGTGACGGTTTGGCTGCGTGGCTGCGGCTGCGCGCCCGGTGTCCGCTCCTGTAGTGGCGGTGACGTGGCCGAGCGACTCGATCTTACTGTTCGCGGAGACGTGGAAGACTTCCGGGAAGGAAGCAAGCTCGGCCACCATGCCGTAAGGCAGATCGACTGAGAAGTTGCGGAGCGTCTTCAACTGCTTGCGCAGATGCACGCCGTTGCGATTCAAGAAGGCGTTGAGCCGCCCGCTCACTGGGCCGTTCAGTTCGACGATGGCGCGCACCTGCTCGCCTGCTGCATGTTTCCCATCTCTGAGCTGCGGCGAGGTTTTCAGAGCTTTGGCGGCCTTCGGGCTTGCGTTCGTCTTTGCGGAGGCACTGCTCATTACAGGCGTGCTGAGATATGCTGTGCAGAGTGCGGTGAGAACGACGAACGAGGTGAAGAGGCGGATCGTTGTGTTTAGTTTCTTGAACATTTTGCGCTCCTTTAGTTTGGCTCGAAGGCCGTGGGCAAGAGGTTTAGAACGTCTCTGAAAACTAAGCCGCCGCAGGCACAGAGAAGCCTGGCAATAGAAGCATGAAAGTTTTCGGAGGAATCAAACGACGGCACGAAACTGTCGGTCGGGAAACTCTCATTGATTATCCGCGCTGTTAGCTGCACTCGATGCAGCAGGGTGGCAAACGCTTCCGTTCTGGCATCAGTTCTCGACAGCACCAGAATGGCAGTAAGATGGCAGGATAAAAGGATACACGCAGGCGCGCGTCAAAATCCTTAAATAAAGGTAAAAAAGTTGCTAAATTTGATGTGTGGCGGGGCGAAAGCCGCTATCCAGGTTATTATTGTGCGTGATAATTGATCGGGTTTCGGTCTCTTCAAAGACTTCAACGCGCGCTTCGGGCGGCTCGCCGATCCACTCGACCGTATGCGTGAGCCAGGGGTTTGGCAGATTTTCGATATAACGCATGTGATTTAGTCAGGAGCGTCATGGATTATTTTATTCCTTCGCGCAGCTATACAATTACAGCGTCAATAATCTTCTTCAGCGCATCATTATTCAATGTGCCGATGGACGCCACTACCAAGCTATGATTAGCCGTGAACAACTTTGATGGGCGCGCATAGCTTATAACGCGCAATGAGCCAGAAACAAAACTGCTGTTTTTAATTTCAATGGCGCGTGGGTCAGAATAAATGTTGCTGGTAATCTGACATAGAATGTAATCGCCTTTGCCAGCATCAGCCAAGACTACGGCAGGCCGCAGCTTCGACTGAGATAAATCAGAAAATGGGAAAGGGACCAGAATTACGTCTCCGGCTGAAGGTGTGCCCATGCCTCGTCTTCCTCCGGCCTATTCCAATCCTCTGCAAGAGACTTCTCGCTTATCAGAGCCGTTTCCGGGACTTTGGTAGCAGGCTCGTCTTCCAAAATTGTGACAAGCGCGCGCCTCGGTTCTTTAAGATGAACGGATTCGAGCAAGAGAACTTTGCCGTCTGGTTCTATGATCGCTTCAACAGTTTGAATCATATAGTAGCCTTACTCTACATTCTCTTTATAATTTCTAGAACAATCAAGTGCCATGAAAAGTATGAGCCAGGGGTTTGGCGGATTTTCGACGTAACGCATGTGAATCGGTCGGGAGCATTTTGAATATATCGTTTATTGGTTAGCCCAGCAATTCAATTGCTTAATTCTCAATAAGGAAGCTTCTTTTCAACATCTAACATATCGCTGAGACTTCCACCCTTTAGACTAAAGACTACCGAGCCATTAGTCCAAAATATTGCGGCACCGGGTCCATTACCTGGACATTCCACTACCAATCTGCTTCCAACTACCGAGCCATCTTTTTCCTTCGGCCCTTCCTCTTTGATTCTAACGCTCGGGCAATAATGTTCTTTGGGTACTTTTAGCACCTCATTAGCACGGCTAGAAGAAGGATAGCGAACTATGTGTAGAGAAAATCCATTTTGACTGCCTGGAATCATATATAGTGCCGACAAGGCATCAGTAAAGCCTAACTCTTCATCACTAGGGCGACCCGGACCTTCGTGCATTGCTTTTGCTTGCTCTCCAGATATTTCTTTTTTTTGTAATAGTTCAAAATTTCCTATCTTTTGCGGAACCAATTCACTTAACGGCCCCTTGTAAGGATTGAACTTCGACCCTGAAAGCGCAAAATATAAGGCAATGCCACCAATCAGAACCGAGATGATAGCTGCTGCGCTGATTAAGAGCGTCTTGCGGCTCACGCCACTCCGATGAATCTGTTGCGAGGCCGTCTGATGCATTGAAGGCGAATCAGATATTGAGCCTTCTAAAGCCGGAGGTAAAGTCTCAGGTACAAGAGGACTAGCATCTACTGGGCAAACGCTATAGGCTTCAACTTCAAATGTGCGATGGCATGTGGGGCAACGTTTCATGGTCAGATTCTTTCGTGTGAGAGTATTAAAATTGCTTTGTGTCCTGGCCGCTTTAATACTGCATTATTGCTTTGTAATGATACGTTAAAATGGCAGATTTATGTGGCTCCTCGTGGCAGCACGGACTCGATGCTGTGGAATGTCACACATACCTGCTCGCGCTCACCATCCTCGCCTTTTATGACCAGTGCCACGTAGTCGCTTGTGATTTCAGCCACCGTGCCTTCATAGACCCCGCCGGAGATGGTCTTGATGTTGACGGTCTGCCCCCTGTAGCGTCTCAGCATATTCTCGATGTGCTGCATCGGCATCGTGTCCGGCCTCCTTCGATTTTCAAGCGTCCTTCCACGTAACGAAAAAGAATCTATACTTGTCAGGGTCTTCAAGCGTGATGAAGCGCCCGCCCCAACCTTCGTCCGCGGGTGGCGCAATGACGATTCCGCGCCGCTTCAACTGTTCGTGATAAGCGTCAACATCCTCTACGCCCACGAAGAAGTGCGCGCCGCGACCGCGCCTGAGCATCGTTTCCAACTGCTGCACCAATGTGAGCCTGAGCCTTCCGGCGCGCAGTGTCGCCATCGGCGGCTCCGATTCCGGAGTGCGCGTCTCAAGCTCGAAGCCGAGCTGGTCCCGGTAGAAGGCGACCGATTCTTCGAGGCTGTTAATTTCCAGAAAGAGTAGGTCGAGCCCTGTAAAATTCATCTCTCTTTTTGCCTGCCGCCGAATTAGCGAATTATCAGGTAAACACCATAGCCGAAACTTAAGACCGCGACCCAGAATGCTATTTCGCGCGTGACGCCGAGCCATCTGTGAGAGACGGAATACTCCTTCCCTATCCTCCCCACAGCGGCGTGCGCCATCAGGACTCCGACGACGATCAAAAAGAACGCCAGAATCGCGAGTGGCCAGATGAACCAGATCCACTGAAACCGGACGAGCAGCATCAGGACCAGCCCAAGCCCGATAAAGAGCACGGCCCCGATCCACTGGCCCGTGAAGGCGTCCACCTGCGCCGAGGGCGAAGAGTAAGGCGGCGCAGAGAGGTCGGAAGCTTCGTCCTGACGACGCTCCGCGTCGTAAGCGTCGCGCGTCGTCTCATCTCTCAGCACACCGTAAGCCTCGTTGAGAGATTTCATCTCCTCCTCGTCGCCGCCACGGTCCGGGTGGTGCTGTACCGCGCGCCGCTTGTAGAGACGCTCGATCTCGCTCTGCGAGGCGTCTTCGTCTGCGCCGAGGATGGAATAATAATCTTTGCTGGAATCGAACCGGCTCATTTTGGTTTGCGGTTTTAGAGTTGTGATTTTAGATTTAATTATAGCGGAAAGGCAAAGCGCCTCTATGTTACTCTTAACGCTCAAAGGTAGATAGAAGAGGTGGCGCAAACATTCGTTCCAGGCGACGACCTTATTTTCCAGCTCGAAAGCGGCTTCGGTCTCTTGCGCGTGCTGGCGGTCGAAGAGCGCGCCGACCTGGGTAAGGTCTGGCATCTGCTCGCTTATGAAGAGCTGTTCCCGGACGTTGAGACGGCAGAAGCAGCTCTGGCCGCGCCCGGCTCGCTGCACGTTCGCAACGCGCATATGGCTTTGACGGACCGCGCGTTCGAGCGAACGCCGGCAGCGTTGCTGGGGAATCGTTCTCTTTCGGAAGAAGAGTTGTCGGCATGGCGCGCCTGGGTCGAGAGCGGTGGCGAGGTTTCAGACCGCTCCGCCCTGTTGATGTTGGGGCTCAGATGATTTCGGGTCCAGGGGAATTATTTTGATGACAAATATGAGAACCTCGACGGCGAAGGCCCTGCGGCGCTTCTTCTCCGTTACGCTGCTCGTTCTCGCGACGTTCACCTTCACGCTGGCGGAACGCCGTGAGCGCCTCGTTGATTCCTGGCGGCCCACGCATTACGACGTCACGCTCACGCTCAACGACCAGCTTTCTGAAATTACCAGGGCGCAAACCGCAATCAGCGTCACCGTCTTGAAAGGCCCGCTTGCCACGCTCGATTTGGACTTCGGCGAGATGACCATTGACTCCGTGCTGGTCTCGAATTCGCCCGCGAGGTTTGAGCAGCAAGGGGGACGTCTCAATATTTATCTGTCAAAGCCCGCGAACAGGAACGACCAATTAAACGTCGTCGTCAATTACCATGGACGTCCGAAAGACGGCCTGATTCTGACGGCGGACAAAGACGGCAGGCCGTCCGCCACCGGAGACAACTGGCCCGACCGCACTCACAACTGGATTCCGTGCCTCGATCACCCGTCGGCGAAAGCCACAGTTCGCTTCACAGTGACCGCGCCCCAGCGCGACACTGTCGTCGCCAACGGACAGTTAACTGAGACGCGCGTGAATCCAGACACCACGCGCACCTGGACCTACACGGAAGCTCGCCCCATCTCGCCTTACTGCATGATCATCGCCGTCGCCGAGTACGCGCAGTCTCAACCGCAGGAGAAGACCGTTACGCCGCTGACTTACTACGTTCCGCAGTCGGACCGCGAATACGCCGTGCAAGGTTTCAGCGCGGCGCCTTATTGCCTCTCGTTCTTTAGCGAAAAGGTCGCGCCCTATCCTTACGAGAAGCTCGCGCTCATCGTCGGCGCGACGCGCTTCGGGGGGATGGAGAATTCGAGCGCCATCGTCTTCGCCAGCAACCTCTTTACGCCGCGCACGGAGCCGCAGGCCATGAGCCGCAGATTCAACATTCGCCGCGGGCTCGAAGAAGTGACCGCGCACGAGATCGCTCACCAGTGGTTCGGCGACTCCGTAGCCATCGGGACGTGGGCGGACCTCTGGCTGAGCGAAGGCTTCGCCACCTACTTCGCGGGGCTTTTCGTCGAGCGCTTTGAGGGCAAAGAGGCTTTCCGCGAGTACATGAAGCGCACAGCGGATACTTATCTCAAGTATGAGAGCGGGCGGCGCGCGCCGATTTACGACACTGAAACGGAAAACCTCTTCGGCTTACTCAACGCGAACAACTATCAGAAGGGCGCATGGGTTCTGCACATGCTGCGCGGCTTGTTGGGCGACGAAGCCTTCTTCAAAGGGATACGCTCCTATTACCTGGCGCACCAGGACCGGACCGCCACAACGCAAGATTTGCGTGCCGCCCTTGAGCGGGCATCCGGGATGGACCTGAAGGAGTTTTTCGACCGTTGGGTTTACCAGAGCGGGCACCCGCGCTACGAAGTTTCCTGGGCGTGGCAAAAGACTAAAGGCAGGCGCGGATTGTTAGTAATCACCCTCAAACAGACGCAGGAGGATGCCCCGTTTCTTACCCCGTTACCCTTGGAGATTGTCACGGCGGAAGGCGCTCAACGCGCGACGCTCAGGCCGACGGGCAAAGAGACGATCACACGCATCCCGTTTGCGAGCCGGCCAACGGACGTGCGCATAGACCCTGATGAAGTTGTTCTGAAGGAGATGGTCGTCAGAAACCCTCACTGATTAGCCAGCGCAATCTCAATGGCGCAATCGAGCACGGGCTCGCCGAGCTTACTCACCAGACCGATCTCATAAGCCTCGCGGCCCGTCACACGTTTCGCTGTGACGAACATTTCCAGGGCTTGAGCCATTCCGATGAGACGCGGCAGACGCTGTGTGCCGCCCCAGCCCGTGATGATGCCCAGACGCGCGCCCGGATGAGCGAAGATGGCGCCGGGCGAAGCGCAACGAATCGCACAGGCCAGCGCAAGGTCCAGCCCCCCGCCCATACAGTAACCGTTGACGGCAGCAATGGTGAGTTGCGGAGCGTCCGAGATTTTTTGCATGAGCCGCTGCCCGCGCGCGGCGAACTCCCCGGCCGTCTGAGGCGAGAGCGCGCGAAGCTCGCGGATGTCTGCGCCGGAGGCAAAGACATCTTTCGTGCCTGTGAAGATGATGGTAGAGAGATTGCTGCTCGCTGTGAGAGCGTTGACGATTGAATCTAACTCTTCAAGCGTTGCGACGGAAAGCGGGTTGCGTTCGGCCGGGCGGTTGAAGCGAACTATTGCGAAGGAGGAACGGGTCTCGACACGGAAGGCCGGCCCGAAACTTTCGGTCTCTTCCACACTCATTCTCGTGGACGGACATTCTCACGCAGAAACTTGACTATATCTTCGGTCGAGGTTCCGGGGAGAAAGATTTCAGCGATTCCCTGCTCTTTGAGGCGCTGAATGTCTTCCTGTGGAACGATGCCGCCGACCAGCACTAAGCAATCATCCAGGCCCTTTTCGCGCAGGAGTGAAACGATACGCGGGCAGAGCGTGTTGTGCGCGCCGCTCAGGATCGAGACGCCGACCGCGTCCACGTCCTCCTGCAAGGCGGCGGCGGCAATCATCTCCGGCGTCTGTCGCAAGCCCGTGTAGATGACCTCCATCCCGGCGTCGCGCAGGGCGCGCGCGATTACTTTAGCGCCGCGATCATGGCCGTCGAGACCGGGCTTGGCTACAAGGACACGTATCTTTCTTTCATTCATGGTCCGGCGTTATCGAACAAAGACTCCGAGCGGTCCGTCGCGTTTGATGTAATTTCTGATCTGGGCGTAGGGGAAGTAGTAACGTCCCCCAGGTTGAACCGCCCGAATCGCGTGCGGGAATTCAGCGTCGTACAAAAAGGTCAGTCCTTTAGCGCTGACGGCGAAATCGTCAAGGTTGCCGACTTTGAACTCCAGGGCGCCAAACATCTGCTCGGCGTCTCCTTTAATCTCAGGATTGTCCATGATGATTTTTTTAATCTCGACTTGCAGTATCTCATTTACGCGGTAAGCCAGCATGTCGAGCCCGTCCGCGTTGAAAACGTCCGAGGCTTTGAGCAACTCGCCGTTCCTCAGATTGAACGCGAAATGTTTCGTCTGTGTATCAGGGTAAGCCCCCACGCCGCTCTGCGTGAAAGTCAGATCGAGGATGTAGTTCTGATTGTAGTTAACCTTGTAATCGAAATCGGTCAGCCAGGCGTCTTCCTGATATTCTTTAAGGGAGGAGCCGAAGATGTTCGGGAAATCGAGCGCGGCGCGGATTTTGTTTAAGACTTCAGAATTCTTAGGCCCATTGATGACAGGATAACTGACGACGGCCCTTTTCCTCTCTGGAAAATCCCTTGCCACTTTACCCTTGCGGACGATAACCGTCCGGCGCTTTACGATATTGACTCTGGGCAGAGCATCCAAAGTTGCGGCGCTGCCCGGTTGTTCCGCGCTCCCGATGAAAGTCAGAAGCAATAGTGAGAAGATCAAGAATCGTCTTTTGATTTGCATACTGTTAATGGCAATCATCCTTTTTGCGACTCCCTTGGGGCGTTAGTTTAAAAAGCGGGTTCTTCGTATAAACCGTAAACCTCGCGCAGCGCATCGCAGATCTCTCCGAGCGTGGCGTAAGCGCGAACGGCTTCGATAGTCGCGGGCATCGTGTTCACGCCGGAGCGCGCGGCCTGTCTCACCTTCTCAAGCGCGTTTGCGACCGCGCCTTTGTCTCTACGGTCGCGCGCCTGTTGCAGTCTCTCGACCTGATGGTCACGCACACTTTCATCAATAACGAGAATCGGGACTTCGGCGGGCTCGTCTTCCATCTGGTAGCGATTAACCCCGACAATCGTCTGATCGCCACGCTCGACAGCCTTTTGATACTGGTAAGCTGATTCCTGAATCTCACGCTGCGGGAAGCCTTTCTCGACCGCCTCGACCATCCCGCCCATCGCATCAATCTTACTGAAATAGTCGAGCGCGCCGTCTTCCATCTTCTTCGTCAAGGCTTCGAGGAAGTATGAGCCGCCGAGAGGGTCAACCGTATTCACAACGCCCGTCTCCTCGGCGATGATCTGTTGCGTGCGGAGCGCGATTAAAGCCGCACGGTCAGTCGGGAGCGCCAATGCTTCATCGTAAGCATCCGTGTGCAAACTATTAGTTCCGCCGAGGACGCCTGCGAGCGCCTGAATGGCGACGCGGACGATATTATTCAAAGGCTGCTGGACTGTGAGCGAGACGCCCGCAGTTTGTGTATGAAATCTGAGCTGCAGCGTTCGCTCGCTCTGAGCATTGAAGCGTTCGCGCATCACTCGCGCCCAGATGCGGCGCGCGGCGCGATACTTGGCTATCTCTTCAAAGAAGTCGTTGTGCGCGTTGAAGAAGAAGGAGATGCGCGGCACAAATTCGTCAACGTCCAGACCCGCCTGCACGCCCCAATGGACGTACTCAATACCGTCGCGCAAGGTGAAGGCGAGTTCCTGTAAGGCTGTCGCGCCGGCTTCACGTATGTGATAGCCGCTCACAGAAATCGGATTGTAGCGAGGCACATGATGGGTGCAGAACTCGAAAGTATCCGTCACCAGTTTCATTGCGGGACGAATCGGGTAAATCCATTCCTTCTGTGCAATGTACTCCTTCAGAATATCATTCTGAAGTGTGCCTGAAATCTTCTTCCAATCCGCGCCCTGTTTTTCCGCGACAACCAGGTACATCGCCAGCAAAACGGAAGCCGGCGCATTGATGGTCTGTGAAACGGTGACATCTTCGAGGGGAATTCCGTCGAACAGAACTTCCATATCGGCGAGTGAAGAGACGGCGACACCGCACTTGCCCACTTCCCCCTCTGAAAGCGGAGAATCAGCGTCATAACCCATCAAGGTCGGCAAGTCGTAGGCGACGGATAAGCCAGTCTGCCCCTGAGTCATCAGATACTTAAAACGCGCATTGGTCTCTTCTGGCGTTCCGAAGCCTGCGAACTGCCGCATCGTCCAGAGCTTGCCGCGATAACCGGTCGGATGAATACCGCGTGTGTAAGGGAACTCACCCGGGAAAGAGAGGTCGCGCTCGAAATCAATACCAGTGGTATCGGCGGGCGTGTAAAGACGGTTCACTTCTTCGAGTGAAACGCTCTCAAAACGCTTCTTTCTTTCGTGGCGCTTATTTAAAGCGGGGGCGAGCGTCTCCTGCTCCCAACGCTCGACCGTCTCCTGTTCCGGCGATGCTATCTCTTTAGTTTCAGGCATGACTCTAACCAATTTCTTGCGCGGCGTCCCGAAGTATCCACGCATGTCGAAGAAGTTGAGTTGATAAGCACTAAGAATTTGATATTAGTTGACGGTTGCGCGGGGTGTCAACCGCATGTTCCTTGAGCCGGAAGCATGTCAAAAGAGGGGTGCGGCTCAGGTTTTAATTCCTGAGCCGCGCAGATTCGGCAGGCGACCGTGATGCGTGGAAGCCGAGCGGGGTCAAGCGGAAAGATAAAAGGCGGGTGTCCACATCCATTGATCCTTTTTAAGAACAGGCTCTCGCACCTATTTAATAGGCACAATAATTTCGTTGGCGCGCCCCATCTTGAGGTGCTCACGTGCGGCCGACTCGATAGAGCGCGGGTCGGTGCGCAGGCGGCGCACTTCTGATCCAAGCGTAGCGTTGCTATTGCGAAGCGTCTTCACTTCGGAATTGAGCTTTTCATATTGTTGCGAGGCTGCACGCATTTCCGCATGCGTTCGCATTGTGACGGTAACGCAGAGAGCGAAAGTCGCAAGAATAATTGTCGCAAAGACAACCCACGAGGGTATTAAACCACCGCGCCGACGAATCTCAGTGCGCGTGCCAATGATCTCGCGCGAAAGCTCGCGCCCCGGAGAAGCGAGTGACGGAAGAGAGCGCGTGGCGACACGCTGCGCTCGGAGACGATTATCAACCCAGTAAGTATTTGCGGCCTTGTTCAAGGAGCACCTCCAACTCATTTTTTGATTCGGTCTCAGCGTAAACACGGACCAGCGGTTCTGTCCCGGAAGGGCGCATCAGAAGCCACGAGCCGTCTTCGAAAATAAATTTCACCCCGTCCATGCGATTTGTCTGCTTGATGCGGCGGCCATCTATTTCAGCCGGTTCCTGACTTAACTTTTCGGAAAGTCCCGCTGAGATTTCGGGCGTTAAGCGCGCGCCGATTCTGCCTGATTCAAGACGGCCCACACGCTTGTAAAGAGCTTCGAGCTGATCGCCTAAGCTCGCCCCGCGCGCCGCAACCGCCTCCGCTGCAAGCAAACACGCAAGGATGCCATCTTTCTCCGGATAGTGACCTTTGATTGAGAGCCCCGCGGATTCTTCACCGCCCAAGATAATTTTGTCTTCATTGATCAGCTCTCCGATGAATTTAAAGCCGACGGGCGTTTCATAAAGTGGAAGCCCGCGAGATTCCGCGACCCGGTCGACTAAATGAGATGTGGCGACGGAGCGGGCCACGCCATTGCTCCACCCACGCGACTCTGCCAGATAATCGAAGAGGAGAGCGATTAATTGATTGGGCGTAATAAATGTCCCGTCGGCATCAAGCACACCAAAGCGGTCTCCATCGCCATCGGTAGCCAGTCCGAGCGCACACCTATTTTTCACCACTAATTCACGTAATTCTTCCAGATGACTTGACTCAGGCTCCGGCGAGCGTCCGCCAAACATCACGTCACGCCAATCATGAATTGTTTCGACCTCGATGTCGTGCAGATGTAAGGCTTTGTCGAGATAGCCGCGTCCTGTGCCCCATAAAGGATCGTAGGCATAACGGCTGCCAGAGCGCGCGATTAAGTCAAATCTAATCTTGGCGCTTAAATCCTCTAAATATGCCGGCCGCGGGTCGTAAGACTCAATCTGACCGTCGTTTGCTAATTCTTTTACGTCTTCTCCTCTACCTTTTTGAATCTCGCTAATTAGGCGCTCCACCTGTTTGGTCACCTCCGGCAAGGCCGGCGCACCATCAGAAGTCGAGAACTTCATGCCGTTGTACTCTGGTGGATTGTGGGAAGCAGTAAAATTGATGCCGCCCTCGGCTCGATTGCTACGAATAGCATGTGAGATGGTCGGTGTAGGCGTAGGATGGTTACAAAGATATGCTCGAAAGTTTTGCGCCGAGATCTCTTTAACACTTTCGGCAGCGAACCGCTCGCCCAGGAAGCGCGTATCGTAACCTACGATGATCAAGCTGTCTTTGCCGGCCCCATTTAACCGTAATTGCTCACAAATAGCTCGCGTCACCAGCCGCACACCGGCAAAAGTGAACTCATCCGCGATAATCGCCCGCCAGCCCGAAGTGCCAAATCGTATCATCTAGTCTCTTAACTAAACTGTTTGTTTTGACCGGATAACCCAAGATGATGGGTAGGCCATTGTTTGGTTCCACTAAATAGTGGGGTTCAACATCAAGTCAAGTACCTTGCCAATCAATCATTTAGCGGCAAAGCGGCGGGACTGTAACATGCGCTCCAAATACTGTAAAGATATTTCTTTACAACGGTTTCGAGCGCTAAATTCAACATTTACTTGAACTAAGAGTCTGTAAGCTCATGCCCTGGCGAACGGTTGGCGAACGGAAATCCGCGACGAGGGCATTACAATGTGATGACTAAGAAAAGCTAGAGGATAGCGCTTTCAAGGCAGCAGCACAGGTGTGGAAAAGATCGCCAGCCATTACTAGATGACATCGGGTGGGAAAGAAATCTTTCTCAATTCTCATATTGACGTCGCATCGTGGCACAAACGAGTTTAATTATGTTGACACAGGGATGATTGATGCTTAGACTACTGTTCATCAGGTTGAACCCCCGCATGGGGTTTGCCCTTCATCGAAAGTTTCGGTTCTCGGCCTTGCCCTCAGATTCTCATACATGATGTTGCATTAGCACTTCATAGCAGTCTCGTTTCTCCTTATCTTGGTCTAACTGAGGTCAATGTCCGACACGCACTCATTCCAAAATTCATCAGACGAATCATCCGCTCACTTACAATTGCCTTTGGCATCAATGGTGCGCGCACTTTGTCAGGCAGCAACCGGGGGCTCTGATCAACTCTATGAGGTAATGATCAAGCTGACGTTGATGATTGACGCGACCGCTCATACCTATGGGCTCGCAACCTGGACACAGGCATTTGGCGAGCGCCCACGCTTAAAGTGGGTCGAGGGACTCGAACAGGATGAGATCACCAACGCTGAAAATATCGTGGCCGGATCGCTCTCCGTGCCTAACGGGATGCTGGAGATTAAGGCCGGTGACCGAGATATCTGCGTTGTGCTGACAGCTACTAGCTTCAACCGAGAGGGGGCCGCGATTTACGGCCGATGCGTGCGACCTCTGACAGAGCAGCAGGCAAAAGAGTTAAGATTGCTATCTGATGTAGCCCAACTAGCGCATGCTCACGTGGCTTTACTCGGCCCTCAGCAACATTATTCCAAATCCGAACCGTTATCCACGGCAACCAGCGCCATGCTTCCAGGCATGATCTTTGTTAGTCGCGCTATGGCAGCGGTCGCACGGGCAGTCGAACGGATCAAAGATTCAGACTCAACGGTACTGATTAGCGGTGAATCAGGAACAGGTAAGGAACTTGTCGCGCGCGCTATCCACCGTTTGAGCAGGCGCTGTCATGGAGAATTTATTCCATTTAATTGCACGGCGGCGCCGGTGGATCTAATCGAAAGCATGCTCTTCGGTCATCGCAAAGGCGCCTTTACCGGCGCACACGCCGACAATGAGGGAATGATTCGCGCTGCCGAAGGCGGCACGCTCTTTCTGGATGAGATTGGTGACTTGCCATCATCTTTGCAGCCGAAGCTCCTCCGCTTTCTTCAGGAAGGCGAGATTCATCCACTAGGTGAGCGCACGCCGCGTAAAGTCAATGTTCGCATTGTGGCTGCCACTCATAAGAATTTAGAGCATGAGGTTCGTGAAGGGCGTTTTCGCGAAGACCTCTATTATCGTGTAGCCGCTCTTTCGCTTCATGTCCCGCCGCTCAGAGAGCGCCCCGAAGATGCGGCGACGCTGATTTCACATTTCCTGACGCATTATGCGCGGCGCAACGACCGTGTAATCGCCGGAATAACTTCTGACGCCATTCTGATACTTCAGAATTATTCCTGGCCCGGTAATGTGCGTGAGCTGGCAGCAGAGATGGAGCGTTTAGTGCTCTATGCTGATGAAGGCAGCTATATCGGCATCGAGCATCTTAATGCTCGCATTCTTCCTGAACGGGTGCGCGTCTCATCGGAGTCAAAATCTTCGCCCGCCGCTTTAGATCACATGATTGAAGATTTTGAGCGGCGCGTCATAACTGAGACCCTCAAACGATATGATTGTAATGTGGCCCGGGCGGCAGATGCGCTCGGACTTGGCTCCCGCCAGACGCTCTATAAGAAACTTAAGCGTTTGGCGATTGATATTGGCGACTTCCTCCAAGAGGATACCGAACCTGGCTTACAGTTGCGCCCCGAACGTCACTGAAATGTGGGCCCGAATTCCTTCAAGAACAGGCTGACCTCGTGCTCATCTCCTACCTACTCTCTTTCTTCGTCGCGCTACTTCTGCATGAAATTGGCCATCTCGCGGCAGCGCGTTTGTGCCATGTGCCTGCGATGGAATTTGGCCTGGGTTGGGGAACCAGGCTCTTCAGCTTCCGCCGCGGCGGCGTTGAATACAAACTGCACGCGCTCCCCGTCGGAGCTTACGTGCGTTTAGACATGACGGAGTTGCAACGCAGAGTTCTTAGCCAGCAGGTTCTGGTTCTGCTGGCGGGCATTATCGTCAACTTGATCGCGGCGGCGCTGACGGCAGGCACGCCATTCGGAACGATGAATCTGTTGCTGGCGGCGACAAACATTCTCCCGCTTTACCAGCAGGATGGATGGAAGTGTGGGATGGTGATGCTGCGCGCTCTGTTGCGGCGCAAAAGCGCGATTGTCGAATGGACATTCACGATTGCCGGTAGCTGTGTGAGCCTCGCGCTCATTGCGTTTCAGGCACTACGCCACATCTAAGAGTAAATTATCTTTTGAGGCTGGAGGCGGCTGATTGTTAGATCAATCAGCCGCCTCCAGCCTTTTAATCGGCGTCGCTGAAAACCAACAAACTCAATCTCCCACGAATTCAACTCGGTTGTCACCTGCCGTTGAAAAGCTATCGCTTGGTTGTCAACGGCGGGCGACAATTGTGTAAGGTCTTAATTATTGCCCACTTAAATCTGCAAAGCAGCTTTCCTGTGTGCCCCGTGCCTCTCGGTTTTGTCAACACGAGGCGACAAAGTCCCTGACAGCATTTTCACTCGAACACAATAAAAATCGGACTGAAAACAGATTTGCAGCCTGCGGCACGCGCCTTGTTATAGACCAGCCCGTCAGCGAGGCAGTGAATGCATCGCAACTCTTCAGTCGAGGAGACGAGTAAAGGTAATCATGAAAGCCGTCACCGCGAAGTTGCTTGCGCCTTTTATAGGTATTCTGCTGGTCGCGCCGTTCTTCGCCATCGCCTTGATTGTCGGGGCACGCGTCGTGGCTCTATCGCACGGCGCTCAGGATGATCTGCTGCTGGTCGCGCTCGCTTTGGGCGGGGCTGTTGCCAGCATCATCAACGGCATGGGACGTCACGCGCTCAGGGAGAAAAGCCCTCATAGTAATGAGATTGAAGCGACAACCAACTCCGTCTCGCGCCAATCTTCCATGATTCATCTCGGCTATTAAATTCTGTCCGCCCGATGCGCGGGGCAAGCGCACATCGGATTCGGGCCTGACCCTCAACCATCAACCACACTCTAAAGGAGCAAACAAAATGATTAAGAGATTCCTTCGCGATGAAACAGGTCTTGAGCTTTCCGAATATGCCGTGGCCGCGGCTCTCGTGGCGCTGGCAGCCGTCGCAGCCTTCCAGTTGCTGGGCAGCAACATCGGGACCAAGATCAACTCGCTGGCAAACACAATCAAATAACGGCGCGACAACAAAGGAGCACGAAAGTGATCAGAGAATTCCTGAATGATGAGTCCGGTCTTGAGCTGTCTGAGTACGCGGTCGCTGCGGCGCTCGTGGCATTGGCGGCCGTCGCGGCTTTCCAACTTCTTGGCGGAAATATCGGCGCCAAGATTAATGAGTTGGCCACCAAGATCACGGGCTAATCGCCTTCGCGCAACTAAGAGGCTGGCGCGCCCTCCAGCCGCCGCACGACGGCTCACGGCGCGCCTCCTACTTATGAAATGCTCCCGGCGCGGCGCGCGGGAGCGCATATCCAGTCAGTCACAGGTTGAACCCTTAAATGTCCGGCTCACTCTTTATCGTCATCGCCATATTGCTCACCCCGCTGGCAATCATTATCACGTACTACGACGTGCGCTATCGCCGCATCCCGAATGCCTTCGTTATCGCCACGCTCACGAGCGGACTAATCATCAACACCATCTACGGCGGACTGAATGGAACCTTAATGAGCCTCGGCGGCTGCGCCGTCGCTTTCATACTCATGTTTGTGCTTCACGTCTTTGGCGCGATGGGTGCCGGCGACGTGAAGTTATTTGCTGCGGTCGGCTCTTTGATGGGCGCGCAACTGGTACTGCCCACATTTCTGGTCGTCATCCTGACGGGCGGCGCTCTCGCGCTCCTGTTGACGCTGCGTTCAGGCGCTGTGCGGACGACGATGCAGCGCGTTCTGCAGATTCTGGTCGGGCTGCTGCCGGGCTGGGAGATGCCGCGCTTCGCAGTCCCGGCAGATCGCAGGCACACGATTCCCTACGGGGTCGCCATCACGTTTGGCAGCCTCATTTCGCTGGCAATCTTTCGCGCTTGACGTCAAGCGCGCGTGATCTCTCTTTGAAACGGAGAACAAAGCGATGCGTAACAAACGCTTTTTGATCGTCACGGCGGGCGCGCTGGTTTTCGGACTGCTCGCGGCCTTTTCCGTCAGCCGCTATCTGTCGAGCGCGCAGGCTACCCCTGGAAACTTTATTAAAGTCGCCGTCGCTAAAGTGGATATCCCGCTGGGGACGAAGATTATCCCGGAGCAGATTGAAGAGGCCGAGTTTCCGTCGAACACGGTTCCCGACGGCGCTTATGAATCCATGGAGAAACTGATCGGGCGTGTGGCGGTCGTCAACATCGCGGCGCGCGAGGCAGTCACGGAATCAAAGCTCGCGCCAGCAGGCACAGAAGGCGGATTAACGGCACTCATCCCTGAGGGCTTTCGTGCGATGACCGTGAAGGTTGACGACGCCTCCGGCGTCTCCGGCTTCATCCAGCCGGGCGCGCTCGTGGACGTTGTCGTCGTCATTGATCCCAAAGAGAACAGCATCAATCAGGACCCCATTTCAAAAGTCGTCCTTCAAAATATCAAGGTGCTGGCAAACGCCCAGAATCTTGACAAGCCGAAGAATGAGCGCGAGGCGACGACCGTTAAGGCGGTCACCTTGCAGGTGACTCCCGAGCAAGCCGAAAAACTCGCGCTGGCTTCAAACGAAGGCAAGCTGCAACTCATCATGCGTAATTCGACTGACCAGGGCGATACGCAGACGACGGGTATCAACAAGCGCAGCCTGCTGACGGGCGAGCGCGCCAACCCTGTTCCAGACCCTGGCTCGCTCAAGAGCGAGCAGCCCGAGCCGAAGCCTTCCGCGCCCGCGCCGCGCCGCGTTCGCGTCATGGCTGATCCAGTACCCGCTATCGCGCCAGCCGTGACTGCTCCGGCAGCGCCGGCGCCGCCGCGCAACTCAATCGAGATGATCGAAGCCGGCAAGAAACGTAGCGTGGATTTTCCGTAAACGATGAACGATGAACGCGGAACGATGAACTGAAAGACGAAGGCTTTTAATTCATCGTTCATCGTTCCGCATTCATCGTTTGAAGACATTTCGCCACCAAAGGAGCTAAAGCATTATGCAGACCCGTTACCCAATCGCTCGCCTCGTGACCCTTCTTTGCGCGGCGATGATTCTGACAGGCGCCGCCTTCAGCGCACGCGCGCAGGAGATTTCCTACAGCGCGTCTTTCGAGCGCAACAAGGAGAGCGTTCCCGTCAACGTGCTCGTCGGCCAATCCCGCGTCATCAACTTCGACAAGCCCATCGGACGTTTCTCTGTCTCGAACCCGGAGATCGCCGAGGCGGTGCTCGTAGCCCCCGACCAGGTGTTGGTTAACGGCAAGGCCTTCGGCCAGGTCAACTTCATCGCCTGGGAACAGGCGGGCGGCAAGTTCATCGTCTTCGACGTCTTCGTTCGAGCGAATCTCTCGCTGATTGATTCACAGATCAGAGCGCTCTTCCCCAAAGACGACATTCGGTTGAGCCAGGCGAACGGCTCTGTGGTCATCTCCGGCAGCGTCGCCGACCCGAGCACGGCAAACAAGGTCCAGAGCGTCATCGAGGCCGCGGGCTTTAAGACCGTGAACATGCTCGCGTCCCCCGCGAAGAACGCCATGCAGGTTCAGCTACAGGTGCGTGTGGCTGAAGTCAGCCGCTCCCGTATGAAAGATATGACCACTTCATTCGGGTATCAGGGCGCGCCCGGCATCGGCGGCTACACGAACGGCGGCGGTGGTCCGAGCGAGCTGGCGTTCCCGAAGGTCAATCCCAACGGGTCGCTCGGTGGCGGCATCATTGGCGGCGTCCTCGGCGGCAACGCTCTCAACCTGCTCGGTATGGGCGGGAACGTGCTCGGCATGCTGCGTCTGCTGCAAACGCAGGGCGCGCTCCGCTCTCTGGCAGAGCCGAACATCATCGCGATGGACGGTCAACAGGCGAGCTTTCTGGCGGGTGGCGAGTTTCCTGTCCCCGTCGTGCAGAGCGACGGCACACGCACCCTGGTCACCATCGTGTGGAAGGAATACGGCGTGCGCCTCAACTTCAAACCCACCATCATTGACGAAGATCACATCCGCCTTGAGCTGGAGCCTGAAGTCTCCACGATAGATTTCTCGAACGGCGTCAAGTTCGACGGCTTCGTCATTCCGGGTCTGAAGTCGCGCCGAGCGAAGACGGGCATAGAGCTGCGCGACGGTCAGAGCTTCGCGCTGGCGGGTCTGATGGACAACAGCGAGCTTCGCTCGCTCTCGAAGATTCCGGTCATCGGGGACATCCCGATCCTCGGCGCGCTCTTCAAGTCAAAGACTTTTCAGAAGAACGAGACCGAGCTGATGTTTATCGTCACGGCGCAGCTGGTCAAACCCGTCAACCGCGACGACCTGCCGCAGATGCGCGGCGTTGACGGGCTCCGCAACGGCTCGCCGCTCGGCATTGAGCCGAAGGGCGAAGGCATCACCGGAAAGAGCGGATTTTCGACCGGCACCTCGGAGAACACGCCTTCCGCCGCCCCACAACCGACGGAAGCGAAACCCGCGGAGACAAAACCTGCGCGCACTCCCGTGGATACGAAGGCCGTCAGCGCCTTAACCCCGAACGCGTTGGACCTGATGCCGCCACCGCCCGTGATGCCCGCCCCGCAGGCCAAACTCGAAGTCAATCGAGCGCCTTAATCGCAGGAGACCATCGGCGAAGATAAATAAATCTCAGGAGAGAGGAGCGAGCAGATGAGCGAAAAGTTGTTGAGGGAAAAGACAAATAGAGACTCGGAGCGCGGGTCCGTCTTAGCCACGGCGACGCTAGGCATGCTCGCCCTCATCCTCGCCGTCGGCCTCGGCGTTGACATCAGCCGCCTCTACCTGACCAAGACTGAATTGCAGAACGCCGCGGATGCCTCAGCGCTCGCGGGTGCTTCGGCGCTGAACAGTTCTTCGAGGGGAATCACCAAAGCGACGGACAACGCCGTGCAGGCGATGAACAGCTACGCCTTCAATAAGACCGGCGTTGCCATCCCCCGCTCCAACGTTCTCTTCGCTGTCAATCTTGACGGCCCGTACATGAGTGAGGGAGATGCCGCCGCCACACCCAAAGATATACGCTTCATTCGTGTCACGACCCCCGACCTGCCCAGCAACGTGATGTTCGCTTCCCCGGTCATTGGCGATAAGCGCAACCTTTCGGCGACGGCCACGGCCGGGATGAGCATCCCCCCAAACATCTTCACGGGCTGGATTCCGCTTTCGGTGATTGACTACGACATCCCGATGACGCCCGGCAACGTCTACACGATCCGTGGTGCGCCGCAGGGCAGCGTGTCCGAGGGCAACTACCAGGTGCTCGCCGTCGCGGGCAGCGGTGCGAGCGACGCGCGCACGGGAATCGCGAGCGGCGTTAACATCCCCGCAGGCCCCGGCGGAGTCTTTGAGGTTGACACCAAGCCGGGTGTCAATTCGGGCCCGGTCCGCCAGGGCATCAGCACGCGCTTTGATGATTACGCGAGCGGAATGGACCCTGCCATGCTCCCGCCCGATACGAACGTTAAAGAGAACATCACCTATCAACAGTACCGCGACGGCACGGCCACCGAGGCGCCGTCGCACCCAGGCGTCCCCGGGCGCAGGATTGTCCTCATCCCGATAGTCAAGCTGAGCGAGTACGACCAGGGGCGAAATACAGTGAAGTTCGACCGCTTCGGCGCGTTCTTCCTGAGGAACAAGCCGGATAACGGCAACGGCGGGGACATCGAAGCCGAATACATCGGCGACCGCATCGTCATCGGCGGCGCGGGGTACGACCCGGCGGGCGGCCCCGGCAATCCTCTGTTGGCGATTCCTGTGCTCTACAAGTAGGGCGGCGGCGCGTCTGATGCGGGCGACCAGCGATTGAAGGGAAAGACGTGATGAAACGGCAGTTGAAAAAGGCTCTCAGGATGAAACGCTTCGCGCGCGACGAGCGCGGCGTGCAGCTTGTCGAGCTGGCAATTGTGCTTCCGATCTTCCTGATGTTGTTCGGAGCGGCGGCAGAGTTCGGGCGCTACTTCTACGAGTACACCACGCTCGACAAGGCTGTGCGCGCAGGCTCGCGCTACCTGACGGCGAAGGCCGTCAACGCGGACGAAGACGCCAGGGCCAAGAACATCGTCGTTTACGGTAACCCGGACGGTACAGGCGCGCCTCTCGTCAAGGGGCTGACGACGTCGAACGTCCTCATCACGCGCAGCGGCGGCTCGGCCTCAGTGCCGGAGACCGTCACGGTGCAGATCTCCGGCTACAAGTACGTGCCGGTTTTCGATCTCGGCAAGCTCATCAATGCCCCGGCGCTCTCACTCAACATAGACGTCAAGCCGGGCGTGACGATGCGCTACCTGATGACACAGCCGATGTGAGAAGCGAGGTGCGGTATGGTGCGGACGATGAAAAATAGAAGAGACGAGCGCGGCGCGACGCTCCTTGAGTTCGCCATCGGCGCGACCGTTTTCCTGACGGCTACCTTCGCCGTCATAGAGTTTGGCCGCGCGCTCTGGACGCACAACGCGCTGGCGGATGCGGCGCGGCGCGGCGCGCGTTACGCTGTCAATCATTCTGCGGCGGACGCCGCCGCTGTTCAGAACGTCGTCGTGTACGGCGACCCCGCGGGCGGCTCAAAACCTGTGGTCAGCAATCTGACGACCGCGAACGTGCAGGTCCAATATTCAAACTACGGACTCGGCACGGGAACAGTCTCCGTCAGCATCACTAACTATCAGTTTCAATTCGTCGTGCCCATCGTCGGCACGACCATTTCGATGCCCAACTACAATACGACCCTGACGGGAGAAAACGTCGGCCTCGTGCCACCAAACTTATGATGTTGCCAGTGGTCGGTGGTCAGTGGTCAGTTAAAACCACTCACCACTAACTGACCACTGACCACCGACCACTGACCACTGATTATGAACCAGCCACTCACATTCGTCGTCTTGAGCACCGGTCTTGACACTTTCAAGGAGATTCGCGCTGCGCTCGGAACCGACGCGCGGGCGCGCCTGCTCGCCGGAGGTAATGACGCCGAGCAGGTCTATCCTGAGATTATCAATCTGCGCCCCAACGCAGTCATCATTACGATGGCTGACACGAACTCCGAACAGGCCCTCAAGCTGATCGAAAAACTTTCAGCCGAGAGCCCGCAGACCGCTATCATCTCCGCCGCCCGCAACTCGTCGCCGGACCTGATCCTGCGCAGCATGCGCTCCGGCGCGAGAGAGTTTCTGCGCCTGCCCGTCATCGCCGACGAGTTCAAGACCGTGCTCGACCGCATCAGTGAATATTGCGCCGGCCAGAAGAGCACGCCGAAAAAGAAAGGGCGCATGATCGCCGTCTTCTCCAGCAAGGGGGGTTGCGGTACGTCCTTCATCGCCACCAATCTCGCTGCTGCGCTCGCCCAGCCCGCCGTACTCGTTGACCTCAACCTTCAAGCCGGGGACCTCCCCCTCTTCCTCGGTGTCGAGCCGAAATATTCCATCGCCGACATGGTCGAGAACCGCGCGCGCATGGACGACTCGCTTCTCGCCAGCTACATCACACCGCACTCCTCTAACCTCTCGCTTCTGGCCGCGCCGCGCGAGGCTGATTCCGCGGACGACATCAAGCCCGAGCACGTCTTTGAGACGCTTGAACAGCTGCGCGAAGGCTACGACTATGTGGTCCTCGACCCGCAGCACACGTTCGACGCAATCACGCTCGCCGCGCTCGACCAGTCGGACGACATCGTGCTCGTCCTCACCCTCGACATCCCTGCGATTCGCAGCGCGCAGCGGGCGCTCGAAATCTTCGACCGCCTCGGTTACCCGCGCAAGAAAGTGCGCGTCATCGTCAACCGCTGGAGCAAGCAGATTGACCTGGACCTGCAACAGGTCGAACGTTTTCTCAACGAGAAAGTCACCGGGTTCGTGCCGAGCGACTACCAGACGGCAGTCACTTCCATCAATCTCGGGCAGCCGCTCGTGCAATCCGAGCCGTCGTCGAAGATCGCCTCCGAGATCAAGCGCTTCGCCGCGCTGCTCGTTGGCGCGCCCGCCGCAATCGAGGTAGCGCAGCAGCGCCGCGGCCTTTTTGGCTCGCTCTTTAAGCGCAATGGCAATGGCGCGGCGCAGAACATCGAACTGCGCGCGGGCATTCAGAAAGTTTAAGTTCAGACTGACACATCAGCAATCAAACCGAGGGTTAACTTATGGCACTCCGAGAAAGATTAATCAGGGAAACGAACCAGCCCGGCGCCAGCCTCGCTGCTGCGGACGATGCGGCTAACGCCCAGCGCACCTTTCAGGAGATGAAATCCCGCCTGCACCGCGCGCTCATCAACCGCATGGATTTGACCAAGCTCGGATTGATGGCCCCCGAACAGATCAGCGCCGAAGTTTCGCGCCTGGCCGAAGGTGTTTTGATAACGGAAGCGATGCCGCTTTCGGCGATAGAGCGCGAGCGTCTCGTCTCGGAAGTCCGCCACGAGTTGTTCGGGCTGGGGCCGCTTGAGCCACTGCTCGCGGACCCGACCATCTCCGACATCCTGGTCAACTCGCACCGCATGATTTACATCGAGCGGCGGGGGAAGCTCGAAGCGACGGACGTCGCTTTCAAAGACGACGAGCACCTGATGCGCGTCATCGAGCGTATCGTCTCATCCGTCGGTCGCCGGATTGACGAATCGTCGCCGATGGTTGATGCGCGCCTGCAGGACGGCTCGCGCGTCAATGCGATCATCCCGCCGCTCTCGATTGACGGTCCTGTGCTCTCAATTCGTCGCTTCGGCACAGAGCCGATGCGCATGAGCGCGCTGATTGAGAACCGCGCTTTGACTCGTGAGATCGCGGAGATGCTTGAGATGTGCGTCCGCTCGCGTCTCAACCTGCTCATCTCCGGCGGCACGGGCGCTGGCAAGACTACGCTGCTCAACGCGCTCTCGGCCTACATCCCGGAAGACGAGCGCATCGTCACCATCGAAGATTCCGCGGAGTTGCAGTTGCAGCAGCCGCACGTCGTCCGCCTCGAAACCCGCCCGCCGAACATTGAAGGCCGCGGCGAAGTGACCCAGCGCGATCTGGTGAAGAACGCCCTGCGCATGCGCCCGGACCGCATCGTCATCGGCGAGGTGCGCGGCGGCGAAGCCATTGACATGTTGCAGGCGATGAACACAGGCCACGACGGGAGTTTGACGACAATCCACGCCAACACCCCACGCGACGCTCTCGCCCGCCTCGAAACGATGATTCAGATGACCGGCATGCGCCTTTCCGAGCGCGCCATGCGGCAGCAGATCGCTTCCGCACTGGACCTCGTGTTCCAGGTCGCCCGCCTCTCGGACGGCACGCGCCGGGTCACCTCCATCTCCGAGATTACCGGCATGGAAGGCGACACCGTGACGATGCAGGAAATCTTCCAGTTCGAGCGGACGGGCATTGACCCCGCAGGCAAGGTCACGGGCCGCTTCCGCGCGACGGGCATCCGTCCGCGCTTCGCCGAAAAACTGAAAGCCTACGGGCTTCAGCTTCCGAGAACGATCTTTGAGGAGATGTAAACTGAGATGCTGATTCCCTTTTTTGTTTTCATCTTCTGCCTCTTTCTGGTGATCTTCGCCTACATGCTGGCGACGCGCAGCTCGGACGTGAAGCGCAAGCGACTGCACAAGCGTCTGGAAGAAGCGCTGCTACATTCGGCGCGCACAGAGGACGTGGAGGTCCTGCTCGCGCGGCAGGAGTTGTTGAGCGAGATTCCGTCGCTCAATCGCGCCCTTCTTAATTTTCAGATCGCCACACGGCTCAAGCGCGTGCTCGACCAGGCGGACCTTGACATCACCGTCACGCGCCTCTTCATGTTCTCGCTGATGACGGGACTCGTCGCCGGGCTCGCGGCTTCGATGCTGACATACTGGATTCTGATCATCCTCGCATCCGCCCTGGGATGCGCGCTGATCCCCTTCTTCCACGTCTTCTGGAAGCGCAAGCGGCGTTTCGATAAATTTCTGGAGCACCTGCCCGACGCGCTGGAATTGATGAGCCGCGCTCTGTCTGCGGGCCACGCCTTTTCCGAAGCCCTGTACATGGTCTCCATGGAGATGCCCGAGCCGATCTCTAAAGAGTTTCGCAAGACTTACGAGGAACAGAACCTGGGTCTCTCGCTCAAGCTCGCGCTTGAGAATCTGGTACAGCGTATTCCTCTACTAGACCTCCGCCTGTGCGTCACGGCAGTTCTGATTCAGCGAGAAACGGGCGGCAACCTCGCGGAGATTCTGGAGAAGGTCGCCTACACGATACGCGAGCGCTTCCGCATCCTCGGCGACCTGAAAACCCTGACGACCAGCTCGCGCCTCTCGGCGTGGCTCCTGTGCGCGCTGCCCATCGGTGTAGCCATCGCCGTTTCGGCGATGAACCCTGAATACATGAGCGTGCTCTGGAAAGACCCGCGCGGCCACAAACTAATCTACCTCGCCATCGGCCTCCAGCTCTCAGGCATGATGATCGTGAGGAAGATTTTGAGAATAAAAATCTGAGCGTAAATCGTAAATCGTGAATCGTAAATAGAGAAAGGCCGTTCGACGATTCACGATTTACGATTCACGATTTACGAATATGCTACTCATCATCACCCTTTCCACTTTCGTTTGCATCACGTTCGGCGTGATAGCTCTTTACTGGCTTCTGTATCGCCCGCAGAGCGCGGCGACCGAGCGCCTCAAGAGGATGCATCAGACGGGCGCGACGCAATCCGCGACTGTGTCGCTGAACGACGAGCGTCCCGCGACAGATTTCGCCGGACGCTTTGCCGCTCCCCTCCACCGCCTCGTGCCGCCGTCAGCGGCGGAAGCCAAAAAGCTCCAGAAGCTTCTGATGCACGCGGGCTTTCGTGGACCGAATGCGCCGATCGTTTACCGTGCGATTCAGTTGACTTCGATGGCCGTGTTTCCCGGCACTGTGGCGCTCGTCTTCGCCTTTATGGCCTGGCCCCTGAAAAGCGCCCTCGTCTGGTTTCTGGCCGCCTTCATTCTAGGATTCTTCCTGCCGCGCTTCGTGCTCGACCAGATGATAAAAGGGCGCAAGCAGCGCGTGCGCTGGGGGCTGGCTGACGCGCTCGACCTGATGGTCGTCTCGATTGAGGCGGGCCTCGGGCTCAACGCCGCGATGCTGCGCGTGAGCGACGAATTGAAGGATGTGCACAAGGACATCAGCGAGGAGTTCGAGCTGGCGAATCTGGAGATCAAGGTCGGGCGGGACCGTGACGAAGCCCTGCGTAACCTGGCGGAGCGCACCGGCGTTGACGACCTGCGCAGTCTCGTCGCGATGCTCATTCAGGCCGACCGCTTCGGCACCTCCATCGCCCGCGCCGTGCGCGTCTTTTCCGACTCGCTTCGCACGAAGCGCCGCCAGCGCGCGGAGCAGGCCGCGCAGAAGGCCGCCGTCAAGCTGCTCTTTCCGCTCGCATGTTTTCTCTTCCCGGTTCTCTTCATAGCGATTCTGGGCCCCGCGATCCTGACATTGATTGACACTCTCGGCAATCTGTAAAGGAGTTTTTTAATCATGCGCAAAAGACGCACAATCATCGCCATCGTAATCGCGCTCACGCTCTGCCTGGGCCTGTCTGCTTACTGGAACGCGGCTACCACCGTGCGCGACGGGGACACGGACGCCAACATCATGAGCGACGCAGGCTCCGAGACGGGCCAGAACGTTGAAAAGAAGAAGGGCGGGAATAAAGTCGTGAAGGTTCTGACCGCCCCGTGGCGCGGGCTGCGTAAACTTTTCGGCGGCGGCGATGATGACAATAAGCTTCAAAGGCTCTCGGAGAAGGACGTTGAAAAATTCGAGAGCACGGGCACAACTCGCATCAACGACAGTAATTCCCCGGTGGAAGCCAAGCCGTCCGCGTCCGGGTCCGCCAGAGAACACCTGGCGCAGGGGCGCACCCTTCTTTCACTGGGGCGCGTTAACGAGGCCATCGCCGAGCTCTCCATGGCGACCTCGCTCGACCCGCGCCTGAGCGACGCCTACAACATGCTCGGCGTCGCCTACGACCGCAAAGGGATGCATGAGCAGGCGAAGAACTCGTACAACCGTGCGATTAAGATCGAGCCTGAAGACGCGCAGACGCTCAACAATCTCGGATTCTCGCTTTACCTGAACGGCAACTACCGCGCCGCTGTTGACAAACTGAAACGCGCCGCCAAGCTGGCCCCGACCGACCCGCGCATTTTGAACAACCTGGCTCTGGCCCAATCTCGCCTGGGCAAATACGACGATGCCTACAAGAATTTTGCGCGCGCCGGCGGCGAAGTCACGGGACGTCTCAACACGGCCTCGATGCTCGAACGGCTGGGCCGCGACGACGAAGCACTCAAGCATTACGAGGCCGCACGCCGCGCCCAACCGAACTCCGCCGTGGTCTTACGCAAACTGGCGGACCTCTATCGCCGGACCGGACGCAACAGCGAAGCGCAGACCATTGAGCACGCGCTCGCCAATGAGACCGCGGCGAAAGGAAACTGAAACTGGGGGCCAGGGGTCAGGGGCCGGGGGACAGTAAATGCTTTTACCGATCCCCAACCCCTGACACCCGACCCCTGAAATTTACCGAAGGGAAATTTCCAATGACGCACACAGGAATTCTGACGCGCGCGGAGATTGAGAGCATGGGGCCGCCCGTGCCCGAAGAGATTGCCGACACCGGCGTCTCGGAAGGTTTTTTGTGCGACCTCGCGCTCAAGCATGTGGCGATGCTGGCCGAGCCGACCACAACGGCCGTCGCCGAAAAGCTTCGTCTCCCGCGGACGCTCTCCGAGGAGCTGTTGCAGCTTCTTTACCGCGAAAAGTTGATCGAAGTCCGGTTACAGACAACACCCGGCTCGACGCGTTACGCGATGCTCGATCACGGCTGGGAACGGCTCACACGGCTGCAAGCCGCTTGCGGCTATACGGGACCGGCGCCCGTCTCCTTGAGAGATTACGCGCACATGATGCGCCTTCAGGCGATTCCTTCGCGCCCCGCTTCGATGGAGAGCGTGCGCGCGGCGTTTCGCGACCTGGTCCTGCCGGACTCCCTGCTTCAGACCCTGGGCTGCGTCATCAATTCCCGTCGCTCGCTTTTTCTCACTGGTCTCCCGGGAACGGGCAAGACCGCCGTGGCCGAGCGCATCAACTCGGCCCTGGCGGGCGCGATCTGGATTCCCTACGCCATCGAGATTGACGGGCAGATTATCCGCGTCTTCGACTCTTACAACCACAGGGTTGCGCCGGAGGACCAGACGCCAATGGAGTACGACCGTCGCTGGGTCCAGATTGAGCGCCCGCTGGTCGTCGTCGGCGGCGAATTGACTCTGGAGAATACGGACCTCGTCTGGTCGGACATCGCGCGCTTTTACGAGGCGCCCTTTCAGATGAAGTCCAACGGGGGCACGCTCGTCATTGACGACTTCGGACGCCAGCGCGTCGCGCCGCAGGACCTGCTCAACAGGTGGATCGTGCCGCTTGAGCGGCGCATGGATTTTCTGGCCCTGCACACCGGCAAGAAGATCGAAGTCCCGTTCGAGCAGCTCGTGCTCTTCTCGACGAACCTTGAGGAGAAGGACTTGGCGGACGAGGCTTTTCTCAGGCGCATGGGCTACCGCGCGCGCGTCGAGCCACCGACGCCCGCGGCCTACGTCGAAATCTTCAAGCGCGTCGCTTACACGCGGGGGATTCGCTGCGACCAGACGAGTCTCGATCACGTTTTGAATAATTACATGATCGAGCACCGCCAGATGAAAGCCTGTGAGCCGCGCGACCTCCTGGACCGCGTGACAGACATCTGTCTCTTCGAGGGCCGGGCGCTGGAGCTTAATCCGAAGTTGATTGACCTGGCGTGGCGGAACTATTTCGGCACCTCCCACAGCTTCGCCTCGCAATCCAACGTGACGCGCAACACTGCGGAGCTTGTCTCTGAGGAGCCTCTGCAAATTTGACCTCGCGCCCGTTCGCGTGCGAAGGCAATCGTTCGCAATAACGGCGGAAGAAAGAGAAGAGCCATGACCCGAAAATATCCCTCCACGCGCCTGTTGAGTTTATCCGGCGCTGCGATTCTGTTCGCAGGTTTCGTGACCGCGTCCGCGCAGGAGTCGGCCGCGACACTGATAAAGCAATCAGGCGCGGAGCGCGCCGCGATCACAGGCGGCCGGACGGCGAAACCGGCCGCGCGGCGCGCAGGTCCCCGCCGCCTCGTCAAGATTCGCGTGCGCGCGGGCGACACTTTGAACCTTCTCGGCGACAGGTTCGGCACGACCGCCGATGAGATAGCCGAAGCGAACGGCATCATTGTCGGCGCACAGCTTAAGCCCGGGAGCGAGCTTCTCATTCCGCTCCCCTCGCCAGAGGCGTTAGCCAAAGCCTCGCTCGAAAAGTTGGCGCAGCATTCCGGGGGTAATTCAACCGGCGCTGACTCTTCTGCAGAGGCGGACGGTTCATGGGAGAACGTGCAGGGCGTCTGGTTCAGGCGTGGCGGCGGCAAGCGCGCAAATGAGATTAACCAAACGGGCCCGGATGAGAACAATTCGACTGGCGGCAGAGGGGTTGAAGCCAACAACGGGACGCGTGCGAAAATCGTAGAGGTCAGCGACGCGCTACGGAGCACTGCCCCACAGCCTGTCTGGATTCACCTGGTCGGCGGCGCGCGCGTCGAAGCCGATTCCGTCAAGGAGACTGAGGAAGGCGCCTGGTACACGCGTGGACCGCTCACAATCTTCATCGAGCGCTCGCGGATTGAGCGTATCGAGCGCGAGCGTGAGGGGACGGTCTCCGAGGCTTCGCCGGCCTGGAGGGAGCGCGGGTGGACGACTGGCAATGCCAAATTTGACGCCCTCATCAAAGAGAACGGCGCGCGTTTCGGCGTTGATCCATATTTGATCTTCTGCGTGATGGAGCAGGAGTCGCAATTCAAGCCCTGGGTCGTGAGTCCGAAGGGGGCGCGCGGCTTGATGCAGTTGATGCCTGGGACCGGCGCGCGTTTCGGCGTGCGACGCCCTTTCGACCCGGCGGAAAATATCATGGGCGGCACGCGCTACCTGAAACAACTGCTTGAAAACTTTGGCGGACGCGTTGATCTGGTGCTCGCCGGATACAACGCCGGTGAAGGCGCCGTGATGAAGTACGGCCGAAACGTCCCGCCCTACAGAGAGACACGCAACTACGTCCAACGCATCAGCAAACGTTACGGGCAAAATTACTCTGCTGTCGCTGTCGAGAAAGAGACTGCGCCAGCGCCGCCTGGCTTGCGCTAAGCCGGAAATTTTCGGCTGTTGAGTCTTTACACTATCAGAGAGTTATTTTTATCGAACATGGAGTCTCATGAAAACTGGTCTCAAGAAACTTGCTCTGATTGTAGCCATCTTCACCTGCATCAGTTTTTCCGCGTGGGAATCTAGGGCGCAGCAAAGGTCGGAAGCGCCACTGACAAACTCCGCGATCATCAAACTCGTTCGCGCGGGCTTCAAAGAGAAGACCGTTATCGCCATCATCAGGAGCCGGCCGACGCAGTTCGATCTTGCGCCTGATCGTCTGATCGAGCTCAAGCGTAGCAATGTGAGCGAGAACATCATTCTCGCCATGCTCGCGAGCGACGACGCCGAATTCACGGCCGATGACGATTGGGGCGGCGATCCTTTCTTTAACGATTCCGAGCGCCCACGGAAAGAGAAGGCGGAAGGCGGGACAGACATTTTCGGTATGAGCGGTGGATCGAGCAGCCGCACACGCCAGCGCGGCGCTAACGGCTCAAGCGGCGGTGACACGCAGGCCTCTGGCAGCGCGACCGTTCGCATCCTGCGCCCGCCCACGGAAGCCGGGGGAGCCCCGAAGCTCGAAAAGACGCAGACGCTGACGAACGATTCGGTCGTCGAGCTGGTCGAAGCGGGCTTTTCCGAAGGGACGATTATTCGCCGCATCGAGAACTCGCCCGCGGACTTCGACCTCTCCCCGACGAAGCTGGCGGAGTTGCGCCGTCGCCGCGTCACTGATCGCATCATCGCCGCCATGACCGCAGCCATGAGTGACGACTCGACGTCCGGCACGAAACCTTCAAGCAACACGCCCGAACAATAGAGGAACTGCCGGGACCAGCGCCGGAAGAGCATCACCGAAAAGAAGGAAAGAAGATAATGAGGGAAAGAATCGGGGAGCGGAATTTCTCTTACTGTTTCTTTCTACTACTTCTTTTACTCCTATCTCCGACCCACACACACGCGCAGAGCAGTAAGCCCGCGGCAGCCTCCCCGACGCCGACTCCGGATGAGCAGGAGATTGACGAAGGCGACGTCATTTCCGTTAACACCTCGGAAGTGATGTTGCCAGTCACCGTGCGCGACGCTGGCGGGCGGCTTGTGACCACACTGACCCGCGAAAATTTCCGCGTCGTCGAGGACGGACGCGACCAGCCCCTGAGCGATCTAGCTTTGAGGCAGGTGCCGGTTGACGTCGTTCTGATGGTGGATGCTTCTTCGAGCGCGGCCGCCAACCTGGATGATTTCCGCCGGGCCGTCGAAGGCTTCGCGTCAAAACTCGGCTCCGAAGACCGGATTAGCCTCATCAAATTTGACGACCGCGTAGAACTTTTGCAGGACTGGACGCAGAGTCGTGTCCAGTTGCGGCGGTCCCTGCGCCGCATTACGCCCGGCGTCTTCACACGCTTTAATGATGCCCTGCTGTTAGCCGCTCGCGAGCAATTGTCACACGCGCGCGGGCGCCACGCAGTCATCGTACTGACCGACGGCATTGACAGCGGGCGCGGCTACAGCACACTCGAAACCGCTCTGCGCTCTCTGCTCGAAGCGCAGGCCACCATCTACGTCGTCAGCAACACGGAGATTGAGCGCGCTAAAAAGCGCGCCGAGCTGGATGCCTTGCTCTCCTCGACCCCTTCGGTCGTTCGCTTCAACGAGCTTCGTATAGGAGATTTGCGCGAGGGCTTACGCGTTCTAGACCAGAGCGAGCGCAATCTGACGCAACTGACCGCTGCGACTGGCGGCAGGCTCTATAAGCCTTTGAGCTTCGACGAGCTTGATGCGACCTACGCGGAAGTCGCAGAGGAGCTGCGGCACCAGTACGCGCTCTACTACATGCCGCTTAATAAGGCTCGTGACGGGCGTTTTCGCCGCGTGCGTGTCGAGACAACCGACCCCTCTCATAAAGTTTCCGCGCGCATAGGCTATTACGCTCCGGGCAGATGATGACGCTCGGATTTGGCTTCCTTTCCCCCAAATTCTTCAGGTTTTTTGAGGGCAGGTGTCAAAAACTCCGCCTCGGCTGAAATTAAAGGCCGGGATGGGGTCATTATGCCACGACCTTTGATGAATGCCGCCGTCCGGGGTTATGTGACTCGCTGTTGACCTTCCTTCAAGCCCGCTCCGCTTACAGCTTTCAAGGCTAAGCTCTATTATTTCCACAGTTGACTGAATAATCCGAGAGCGGCATAGTCATTGCTCTTGTGAGATTGCCGTTTTGCGGACTGCTCATCAGGTGCTGGCTTCTAGCCTACTAATCAAATGGTTTCGCACTAATCCCCTGGCGCTTTCCGTTTCGGCAACTTTTAACTGGAGAAGGAAAATTCATGCGACCAATCAAACATGCCGAGAAAGGCTTAACCCTCATCGCGCGTGGCCTGTTCAGTACGATTCAATCAGTCAATAGATTCAAGCCCAATCCGTCGTTTACCCCCAAATGGTCTGACAAACCGCTGCTGAAATCATGGCAGAAGTCCAAGCCGACCCTGGGCTGGCCGCGCACGACCGATAGCCTCTGTCCGAACTGCGTGATCGAGGCTCGCGAAGAGATTTTGAGCGGCAAAAAGGATGTCTCGGTCTTGATTAATGAGAAGGTCGGCGAGATTAAGGCGCAGATCATCGAGCGTGACGGCGAAATCTGGATGATCAAGGATTGTCCCACGCACGGCCACTTCGAGGACATGATGGCGATTGACTCGAAGTTTCTCACACACATCGAAGCGATGTTCCCTGGTCGCGACATCCCTGCGCACAACGACGAGAAGCTTCACAATCACGGCTCAAGCACGGTCAAGTATGGTCGCGGAGCAGTGCTCACTGTGGATTTGACCAACCGCTGCAACATGATGTGCGATCCCTGCTTCATGGACGCCAATCAGGTCGGGTTCGTGCACGAGCTGAGCTTCGACGACGTCAAAGAGGTTCTCGACAACGCCATTACGATCAAGCCACGCCGCCAGATGTCCGTGCAGTTTTCGGGCGGCGAGCCGACGATCTCGCCGCACTTCATCGAAGCCATCAAGTACGCGCGCAAAGTCGGCTACAACTCGGTCCAGGCCGCGACGAACGGCATCGAGTTCGCCAAGAGCAAGGAGTTCGCGAAGCAGGCCGCCGAAGCGGGCTTGCGCTACGCGTACCTGCAATTTGACGGAATCGGCAACGACGCCAACTCCCACCGCCAGGTCGGCAACCTCTTCGACGTGAAGTTGCGCGCGATTAACAACCTCCACGAAGCGGGCGTGGAGATCGTGCTCGTGACCACGCTCGTCAACGGCATCAACAACGATCAGGTCGGCTCGATCATTCGCTTCGCGCTCGACAACCCGAAGAAGATTGCGTTTCTCTCCTTCCAGCCGGTTTCGTTCACAGGACGCGACGAAGAGATTACGGAGCAGCGCCGCCTGCAACAGCGCTACACCCTGTCGCACCTGGCCCACGACGTGAAGAAGCAGGTCGGCATAACGGAGCCGACGCGCGATTGGTTCCCGCTCTCTTTGATGGGCGCGTTCGCGGACTTCGCGGACCTGGTGCACGGGCCCGACGCCGAATGGGGTCAGGTCTCCTGCGGCTGTCACCCGAACTGCGGTGTCGGCACGGCCGTGATGATTGACAAAGAGACGAAAGAGATGAACCCTGTGCCGGAGTTTCTGAACATCCCGGGTCTCGTGAAAGACATGCAGAAGATTACGGACGCGGCGCGCGGCAAGTGGATGTCGAACATCATGATGGGGCTGGCGCTTCTCAAGCACTACAACCCATACAAGTCGCCTTCGCAGTTCACGCTCTACGAGCTGTTCAAGAAGTTCGACAAATCTTTCGGCCTGACCGGCAAGAATTACGGCAAGGTTGAGGGTGATCGCACGAAGGAAGACATTGAGATGCGTCGTTCGGACCGCTGGAACTTCCTGTTCATCGCGGGCATGTGGTTCCAGGATCTCTTCAACTACGACTTCCGCCGCACGGAGATGTGCATCATCCCCTACGGCACGCAGGAGGGCGAAATCTCCTTCTGCGCCTACAACACAGGTATCGGCTGGCGCAACATCATCGAGAACATGCACCAGAATGCGACCGTCGCGAAGTGGTATGAGGAGCACGGTCGCCACGAGATTTTCGCCAAGGGCAAGGAAGTCAGGCTTGAGGACGTGACCCACGGTCTGAAGCTGAACGAGATTGATCTGCAACGCCCGAACAAGCCTGAGATGGAAGGGCCCAAGACGGCTCACGAAGAGGCCGCGATGATGCGGAAACTCTACCAGGAGATGGTCTTGAAGAAGGCCAACGTCAAGGTGGACGCGCCCGTCCAGATCAAAGGTTTGGGGCGCAAGAAAGAGACCGAGTCCGCTCCGGTTGCATAAACCGCGCCGGTCTCTGTAAACTACAGACCGCATGAACCCTGCGAATCTTCTTCCAGGAGACTTCGCGGGGTTCATGTGCGCTTGACCGAAGCCGACAGGGGCATGTTAAATTGTAATTTAAGGCGTCCCCTTAAACTGAAAACTCAAAACTGAAAACTTTTTGATGGAGAGATAATGGCGATAGTTAATGTAAATCAAGGCGAATCAATCGAGAGCGCCCTGCGCCGCTTCAAGCGCAGAGTCATGACTGAAGAGATCATTAAGGACGCGAAGAAGCACGCTTTCTTCATGCCGCCGGGGCAGAAGGCCAAACTCAAATCGGCTCTCGCGCGCAAGCGTAACAAGAAGAAGGGCCGCAGCCGTCCCGTCCGCGATAAATAAGGCAAGCGCTTTCCTAAGGGCGCCACAGGTAAACCGTCCAAGTGTAGGCGGCAGAGATTATTTGCCGATGTCGTGTCGCAAACGCACGACGCGCTCTGCCCCGCCAAGTTCGGACGGTTTATTTTTCTGATGACACGAATTCTGCTCACCAATGACGACGGCATCCACTCGGACGGCCTGGTCAAACTCGAAGAGGCTTTGCGAGAGGTCGGCGACGTCTACACGGTCGCCCCCGCTTCGGAGATGAGCGGGGCGTCACACAGCCTGACGCTCGCGCGCCCGCTCCGCATCCGCCAGGTGGACAAGCGCCACTGGACCGTGGACGGCACGCCGACCGATTGCGTGACGCTCGCCCTGCACAAGATTATTCCGGACGAGGAGCGGCCCGACATCTGCGTTTCCGGGATCAACCACGGCGGGAACCTGGGCGACGATGCGACCTACTCTGGAACGGTCGCGGGCGCGCTCGAAGCGACTATCCTGGGCGTTCCCGGGATAGCCTTCAGCCTGGTCGCGCGCGAGAATTTCGACTTCACGGAGGCCGCGCGTTTCGCCGTCACGGCCGTCCGCAAGGTCCTGCAGGAAGGCTTGCCTGAAGGGACTTTACTCAACATTAACATTCCGAGCCGCGAAATTCGCGGCGTGAAAGTTACGCGCCAGGGGCTGAAGAATGCGCGCCCCGTCATCAGCGAACATATTGACCCGCGCGGGAAGCCCTACTACTGGATCGGCGAAGAATATTTCGCATCGAATTCGGCCGAGGGCACAGACTACCAGGCCATCGAAAAGGGTTATATCTCCATCACGCCGCTCAAGAGCGACATGACGGACCATAACGCCCTGACGGCCATCGAGACCTGGAACTACATCAGCACGGACAAAGTCTATTCGTAAATCGTAAATCGTAAATCGTGAATAGTTAAAACCGCTTTCGTCTATTCACGATTCACGATTCACGATTTACGATTTACGATTCACGATTCACGAACAGATAATTATGAGTTCCGCACCGCTGCGACCCGCAGCGACTTCAAATGACTACCGCATCCCGCGCGACCGAATGATTGACCGCTTGCGCGGTCACTACGGGATACGCGACGCGCGCGTCCTTGACGCGATGCGGGCCGTGCCACGTCACCTCTTCGTGCCAGAGGCCTTGCAGAGTCGCGCTTACGGCGACCACGCGCTCCCGATAAACGCCAATCAGACCATCTCGCAGCCTTTTATCGTTGCGCGCATGACTGAGTTGCTGGAACCCACTGCCGAAAGTCGTGTGTTGGAGATCGGCGCCGGCTCGGGCTATCAAACCGCAGTGCTCGCTCGCGTCACCGCGCAGGTCTATGCGATTGAGCGTATAGGGGAATTAGCGCGCGAGGCTCAGGCGCGCATCCGTCAACTCGGAATCTACAATGCGACCGTTAAATGCTTCGACGGCACGCTCGGGTGGAGCGCCCACGCGCCCTATGACGCGATACTCGTGGCGGCTGGCGGTCCGGATGTGCCCGAGCCTCTGCTCGCGCAGTTGAAGGTCGGAGGCAGACTAGTAATTCCCGTCGGGGAGACGCGCGAATCGCAACGTCTCGTTCGGGTCGTCCGAACCGAGAAAGGCTACGAGCGTGAGGACCACGGCGCGTGCGCCTTTGTCCCGCTCATAGGGCATTACGGCTGGTCAACATAGTTGCGAGTTACGAGTTACGAGTTAAGAGTTCCAAACTCTTAACTCGTAACTCGTAACTGATTTTTATGTCCGAACTCTGGCAGAACATCAAATACTACTTGAACCCCGAGACGATTGCGGCTGCGGGCTATTTCGTCCTGGTCTTCGTCGTCTTCGCCGAGACGGGGCTGGCCGCCGGGTTCTTTCTGCCGGGCGATTCCCTCCTCTTCGTCGCAGGGCTTTTCGCGGCGGACGGCAAATTCATCCTGCTCAGCTCGCTCAGCCAGGAGATAAATCTTCTCATCCTGCTCTTCTCCGTTTTTCTGGCAGCAGTCGTCGGCGACGCGGTCGGTTATCTCACGGGGGCGAAACTCGGACCGAGACTTTTCAAGCGCCAGAAGTCGCTGCTCTTCAAGCCGAGCCACTTGCAGAAGGCTCACGCTTTTTACGAGAAGTACGGCGGCAAGACCATCATCATCGCGCGCTTTGTGCCAATCGTCCGCACGTTCGCGCCGATTGTCGCCGGCGCGGCGCGGATGCCTTACAGGACTTTCGTCGTTTACAACGTCGTCGGCGGGTTCCTCTGGGTCTTCAGCATGATTCTCGCAGGCTACTTCCTGGGGCGCGCCTTCCCTTTCCTGCGCGACCACCTGGAGATCGTCGTCATCGTCATCGTCCTGCTCTCGCTCACGCCCGCCGTCATCGAGATCATCAGGGCGCGGCGCGAGAAGGCGCGGGCCGCCGCCGCCGAGGCGAGCGAGGAGGGAGCGTCAGACGCGCAGGTTTGACTTGCACTACCTGCTCCCTTAGAATCCATGAATACTTGTCGGGGCGTGGCTCAGCCTGGTAGAGCGTTCGGTTCGGGACCGAAAGGTCGTTGGTTCAAATCCAATCGCCCCGATTATTTTTCTTCTTTTACTTCACCACCCTGCCTTACTTACCAACGTGAAAGTCTGTAAGTATTGCCACCAGGAATTACCCGACGAAGCATTTCAAGTCTGCAAAATCATGCCGGGCAAAGTGTACTATCGGCAGAAGTGTCGTAAGTGCAAGCGAGCCGTTACCAATCAGCGCAGAACCGCCATCCGGTTATGGCTGGATGACTACTGTGATGAAGGCCATGCTATCGGGTCGTCGGGTCCAATGAGTTGCTGGGCGGCAGCCATAATTAAAGTTTGACACAGAGTATGATTGACTTTCCATGAGAATATGTTATAGGAACATCCCATCTCGATTAGTCCTCGCCACACTCTGAATCTGAAGGAGTCTACTATGAGAAGGTTATCTGTTTTCTGCGCGACATTAGTCTTCTTCGTGCTGGCGCTCACACTCTCTTCGCTCTCCCCCAGCCGTACGGTCAGAGCTGTCCAGCAGCCCGACCCATGCGTCAAATGTCAGGGTAGATGCCAGAGAGAGTACGATAAGTGTCTGAGCAAACACCCGGTGGAGGAGCAACAGCAGTGCCACGACGGATTCAACAGTTGTATCGTTGTTTGCTATGCGACCGTCTGTGAACAATAACACGGACTCGCGCTACAACTTCCTCGCATAAGAGCAAGGCGTGATTGAGACCGGCGCGGGGCGGCTCAGTTGTAGCCGTCGGCGTCGAGGTTTGTCTGGACGATGCATCCACCCTCAGGACGAAGCGCCCTATTTCTAATACCAAGTTGCAATAAGAAAAGAGGTGATACGATCCACGAAACGACACGAAACAACACAAAAGTGCTTGTTGTTTCGTGTCGTTTCGTGTGATTTCGTGGATAATCTCTTCCTCTCTTTTGATTGCATTTCGGTATAACATGCCCGTTGACTTACCACATCTGCCTCTTAGCACACCAGCCGCCCAACGTTCGAATTAACCCGCGCCGAGCGCCAGCGACAATGTACGACGCGAGGAAGCACCATGAAAAGGATGCTATCGAGGCATCGGGTTGAATGAGTTGTTATGCGCGGCGTAACCTGAGAATTTACTATGCGAGCCCCATGCGCCGCAGCAGGTCTGGAAGGCGTGGGTCTTTGCGAAAGCTTCTTCCCCATAAATCCCCTGTCCCGATCTCTGTTTCCGCCTTGAGGAACACCAACTCTCCGTTTCGCTCCTCAAGGGCCTTTTCGAGCCATGCAAACGCCTGATCGTCCTCTCCGAGTCCACTGTAGACGCGCGCTATGTTAAATGCAGAGAGATGTTGGCGCTCTCTCGTTTCGAGTAGTTGATTCAGCACGCGCAGAGCCTGGTCCCGATTTCCCATGATTCCGTAGGCAATACCTTGAATTGCCAGGACTATCGGGTTGCTGTTGCCCAGGGCGAATGACTTCTGATATGCCTCGACAGATTCTTCATACATTCCTTTCGACAAATAGATTGCCCCCATCAACCAGTACGCACTTTGAAAACCCGGTTCTATCTCTATTATCTTCCGTGCTTGCCCGAGAGCTTCATCCACCCGATGAGCGTACCAGTACACCCATCCCACCTGGAGATTCACGAGAAGCGAAAGCGGATCAAGCTCAAGCGCCCGTCGTCCTTCACCGATAGCTTGTTCGAAGCGCCCGGTATTAGCCAGCAACAGGCCATAGTGATGATGGGCGTCAGCATTGTTGGGGCTTAGTTCGAGGGCTCGCCTGTATTCTCGCTCAGCCTCTTCCCAATTCCATTCGTAAATAAATTGAATAATCGCCAGCGATAAATGGGCCTCTGCTAACTCGCTATCTATCTCAAGCGCCCGGCTGGTTGCCTCCTTCCATTGGGGGACTATCTGGTCAGGGGGAAGAGCGCCATAATACCAGGCGAACGCCAGACATTGAGCCAGCCCCGCAAAGGCAAGAGCATGCTCCGGGTCCTTCTCAATCGCCCTCTTAAAGTACTCTACAGCTCTATTCCAGCCTTCGACCGTGTGCTTGTTAAAATGGTAACGCCCTTTAAGATGTAGCTCGTAAGCCTCAGCATTATCAGTATAGCGCTTCAGCACGGCGGCCTTTTCCGTCCCCAACAGCTTTACCTTCAACGCCTCTACTATTGCCAATGTGATCTCGTCCTGAATGTCAAAAACATCTTTCATCTCGCAGTCATAACGCTCTGACCAGAGGTGATAGCCATCCGAGACATTGACTAATTGCACTGTGATGCGCAGGCGGTTGACTGACTTTCTAACGCCACCTTCCAGCACCGTACTCACGTTGAGGGCTTGACCGATCTCGCGGACGTTGACGTCTTTGCCTTTAAACGAGAAGGCAGATGTGCGAGCCGCAACTTTCAATTCCTCGATCTTCGCCAGCGCGTTGAGCAGCTCCTCTGCAATCCCGTCACAAAAATATTCGTTCTCAGGATCAGCGCTCATGTTGACGAAAGGCAGCACCGCAATTGAGGGGGTGTGATGAAGTCGCCGGGTAGAGACTTCGGCGCTCTGGCGTGAAGCGGGAAGATTCAGCGTCCCCACGGATTCATCAGATTCTGATGAATCACTCACGAGCAGCGTACCGTCATCCCGGCAGAACTTGAGTGTCTTGTCCGTGTAGGTCTGCTGGCAGGCGGGGCAGCGTTTCATAAGCGTACTAAGTTATCACACTGACCCCCTAAACACTTGCATCTTGTTATGAATTTCCCAGATTCAGAGGCAATCATCTAACGCCCGGATTAACCCGCCGCTCGACGATAGCGATAAGGTGAATGAAACCAGCAAACCTGCATAAAAGGTAAGCTAAGGGCGGTCGGGTTGAATGAGTGGTTAGACTTTTGCGGCTGCCTATGCTCTCCATACGCTTTGCACAACATCCCTCATTACAACCACCAGACCGGGCCATTCTTCTTCTGCAAACTGCCCCATCGCCTTCATTACTCTTTGGTGAATCTTCTGTTCGTTCGGCTGGCGTAAACGTACAATCAGAATTCCATGATGCGATTCATTACGATACTGAACAAAGCCTTTATCGGTGCTAATCAGTAAGCGGCTTTCCTTTTGCGCCAACTCCCATAGAAGATCGTCTGGCATACCTTGATTAGCTGTGCCGCGAATATCTAACACATTGTGCCCGCGGCTTCCCAACTCCGCGACTGTGATTAAAGGAATATTTTCATCTACGCATATCTTCATACGCCGCTGGCAACTTCCTCAATAGGCGTGATCTGTTCTTCAGCCAGCCAGGCGGCGTATTCTAAGCAGGCAAGAATATCTTCACGGCTAATATGAGGATATGCTTTCAGCAAACTTTCGATAGTATCCCCATTTGCCAACATACCGACGATCTGATGTACGGGTATTCGCGTCCCTTTAATGCAAGCCTGTCCATGACAAATTTTAGGATCAATTGAGATACGGTCAAACATAATTTACCTCCTATAGGGAGCTAATATATCAGGCCATTCATCATCCAACCAAAAGCCTAACACTCGAATTAACCGGGCGCGACGAGCCGCAGAATAGATTCAAGTTCTCGATGAAAGCCACGCTATCCCGTGCTCCGGTTGAATGAGTTGTTGGGCGGCGTTGTTAGTGACGAAAACGCGCATGAAGATGAAGGAGCTTTTCCATAGAGATGATTTTCTCTGGCATTTACGATTACTGCGACTTGCTTTTTGCCGCACGCATTTCCTTAGCCTTTTCGATGCGGCTTGTCAGGTGCTCTTTCATATCCGGCACAAATTTCAGATATCGGTCGAAATCCTGCTGTGCTGCTGCATCATTACCCTGTAGCAGAAGTGTGATGCCTCTTTCAGCGTAAGCATCCGGGAACTGTGGTTCGATTAGGATTGCTCGCGTGAAATCTTTAATGGCTTTCGCTAAAGCGCCTCGCTTGCTCTGAATTTTCCCATGCTCTACATAGGCGGCGAAGTTTTCATGCCAGACTTGAATAGCATTATTGAAGGCGGTGAGAGCGGCTTCTTCCTCACCCTTCTCTTCAAGCAAATCTCCCTTGAAAAGATAGAGGACGGACATATCTTCGGAGGAATTTAAAGAAATCTCTAGCCTACCAACTTCAAACCAGTATTTTTCCGAAAGCTTGTCCTTAAAATTCATTTTGGGGAGAATCTCATTGCCTTCTTCATCTCGCATGATAATGCCCTGACCGCCGATAGTTGACTCTTCTTCAGTCTCCTTTGATTTTCTCGGATATTTCTTTTCAACTTCCCTTTGAATGTACTCATAATCATCGGTAAGAACCTTTAAATCGGCAAGTGCCCCGTCAAGATCGCCCTTCCTCTTTCGTGCCAAACCACGATAAAAGTAAGCAGCATCGCTGGAGCACATGGAGGTTGCTTCACTAAAGTCTGCTATCGCTCCATCAAGATCGCCTTTCTGAAATTTGAGCTTGCCACGAGCAGTATAAGCAGCACAGACACGACCTGTTGAAAGGACATAGTTGTAGTCAGACATCGCTCCGTCCAAATCATTTAATTTGACACGAGCTTCAGCACGAAGCATGTAGGTGAGATGATATGGATTAAGCTTGATAGCGGAATTAAAATCCTCGATAGCACCCTTCGGATCACCGACTTCCATCTTATAAAAGCCTCGTGTATGGTAAGCTGCGGCAAAGTCAGGTTTGAGTTCAATGGCTTTGTCAAGTGCCTTAATTGCTTTTTTAGCGCTTGCTTTAGATAAACTATTAAGTGATAGTGCATACTGATAATATTCTTCAGCAGTTTGCGACTCTTTAGTGGGTTGCCGGACATTGGTGTCCTGACTTATTACAGCGCAAGAGGAAACAAAGAATACAAGGCAAATGCGAAGAGTTAAAGTGAGGTGTTGCATATAGTCTCCTAATGAGGTGAAGGGTCATTCGAACAAAGGTCTTAAATCATCGCGGTTTACATTATCTTGAAATCCGAAGCACATGGCAAGATAAAAACTGAAACTCTTGGTTTCATATAACCACGAGACGCCTAACGCATATTATACGCCCTAATGGGCGTCACAAATTACGCCCATTTAGCCGTCTGATCTTCCTTCAACTTCTAATTTCCTAGCATGTTCGAGCATGTTGCAGGATTAGGCTGCCAGCGCCCTTCCGGATTAGACGCCTCTCAGATGGACGTGAGGCTAATGAGACAAGGCGCTCATAAGCCGGGAAGCGCGAGGAGTAAGACCGGGCGCACGATATTCTCGTTGAAAGGTGAATGTCAATGATGAGGAAGACGCTCGTTCTTGAGCGGGATGGGCGTGTAACTAACGAATGAGAGAGCGACTGTGATAAGCGGCCACTTCCCCAGTGGCCGCTTTTCTGTTACGGGAGATTTGAGTGAACTCTGAGCACGAAGGACCAACTCCATCGCTGCCTGCGAGCCTTTTGTTTTCTCCATCAAACATTGATGGCGTTGAGCACGCGATGCGCGGTCTCTGCCTGAAGAACGTCAAACGAAGCGTTTGTCTCCAGCGCGAGCTTCAGATATTTTGCGGCCTTTTGATAGTCGCCGATCTCGTTGTAGATCATTCCCGCGTGATAAAGAATCCGCGCGTCACGTGTGCCGAGCCGCATGGCTTCATCTATCGAAGCTTTCGCTTCTGTGAGCTGGCCTTGCTTAAAGAGCGTCCACGCTAACGCATCGCAGGTGTATATATCTCGACGGGCCTCGCGCGCTCTACGTGCCAGCCGCAGGGCTTCATCAAGGTTCTGATTGTGGTCGGCCCAGAAATAGACCAGATGATGCCAATCATTTTCGGCGGCGGCGTTCGTGCGTTCCAGCGACTCGAAAAGCTCATACTGGCGCTTCGCTTCCTCGGTCTGCCCCTTCCTCGTATAGAGATCGCCGAGCGCCAGGGCCGCGTCGGCAGAGTCGGGCGCTCGCTCCTGCTCTTGTTTGTGGATACTGAGGGCGCTCTCCAAATCTCCAGCCGCGATGCGTGCGCGGGCCTTCGCTTCAAGCGCCATGCTGTAGTCTGGAAACGTCTTGAGCGCTCTATCAAATTCGCTTTCAGCTTCCGCCAATCTTCCGGCATTCATCAGCAGATTACCGAGCTGCACGCGACACCATGCGAGGTTTTCAGGGTCTTGCGGGCTGGCGGCTTTCACGGCAACGGTCATTGCTTCAATCGCGCCTTCCGTATCGCCGTGCAGCTCGCGCAGGTATGAGACTCTTGAGTAAGAGGCCGTGTCAGGTCGCAGATTGATCATCGTCTGCGCGGCTTGAGCTGCTTCTTTGTATTCTCCCAGTTCGACGAGCGCGTCCGTCAAAGCTCCGTACACGTCATGGTCCCGCGGGCGCAGAGCCTGAGCGCGCCGGGCCACTTCAAGCGCTTCTCTGAACCTGTGATAGGTCAACAACAGCCTGGCGCGGAGTTTGAGCGCATCATAGTTGTCCGGCGCGACTTCAACGGAGCGCGCCAGCGCCGCTTCAACTTTGGTATTGAAGCTGAAGTCTCCTGTTTCGCGCGCCTTTTGTGCGTAGGCTGAAGCGAGCAGATTGTACCCATCCGGTTCGTTGGGCGACTGCTCGATCTTTCTTTGCGCGGCTTTGATACGCTGATCGGCGGGCGTTAATTTCTGGCCCTTATCGGTGAAGCTTCGGCTCACAGCCTCCTGCTGGGGCTGGCGCTTCGAGATAGCTCTGAATCCCAAAACAGCGGCAGCGAGTAGTCCAATCACTGCCAGCGACAACAAGGCTTTTCTGTTTCCGAGGGGGATCATGAATTCCTCCTAAAAGAGTCTGGAGTCTGGAGTCTGGAGTCTGGAGTCTACTGGTCAAAAACAAATTCTGTCTTTTGACTCCAGACTCCAGACTCCAGACTTGTTCTTACTTGGGATTGCCTGAATGCGGTGTGCCCAGATAGGGGAAGCGGCTCAGGTACGGCACGTCATTTCTGTCCACGCCGTCTCCGAGTTCATTATTGGGCGCTTTATTTGTCGCGGGTGTGAACGGAGTGCCGCCTGCGACTGCGCGCAACGCGATGTCGGTCACATCGTCGCCGACGCGACGCCCGTTCGGGAAGCCCGCAGGATCGCCGCCCAAAAGACCCAGCCGATGCGGATGCGCGCTGGGCGGGATGGCGACATTCAGACGCAGCATCTCATGTGGCTTACCGTCCGACAGGAAGGTATTGAACTGCGGCGCGCCGGGTACGGAACCGGCCTTTATGCCCGTGGCGAAGATCGCTACCAGATCATTACGCGGCGCTGGCGGGATGTCTATTTTGTAAACTTTATTGAGCAGCTGTGCGAGTTGCGGATCGAGGACGAAAGGCGCGGCCACCGCATCGTCCTTCGGCGAGAGGCCGTTAAAGGCATCTTTGAGTTTGAGCGGAATCACGACCTCGTTGACCAGCGGATTTCCCAGACGTGAGATTTGAACCCACTCGCCGTTGCGTGCTCCTTGCGTTTGTCCCGCTCGAAAGACGCTGGCCGAGCGGCGGCTGGCAGTCGCCCAGACGCCAATCACAGCGTTGGCAGCGGTCGGATTGGAAGGCGCGCGGCCATCGTGAGTCAACTCCTTAATGGGAACTTCAATAGCGATGCTGTGAACGTTGAACCCGGCGGTCGTGTCCTTGCTGCCTGTGGCCGTAATCGAACGCAGGTTGAGCGTATCGAAGATTGACGACACGTCAACGTAAAAGCCCTCATCGCGCTGCCCTGCGAAGACACGCCCACCGTTCGGGAGCTTATGGACCGTATGCTCTGCCAGCGCTTCGTAGTTTGGCGTCGTGCGGCTGCCGATGTTGCAAGGCGGGGTGTGCAGCCCGCTCGCTAACACCTTGCCCCTCGGTCCGCTTGCATGATCCACGCGCGTGACCGTGTAAGTCTGGGTTTCGTTGAAATCCGGATCATTACCCGACGTGATGAGCGGATCAATGCCGCCCTTGCCTTGTAAGGCTTCGTTGGGCGCGGCCATCCCTAAGATAATGTCCGGGTTCTTGATGTTATTGGTAAATTGAAACTGGTAGGTGACATCTTCGACGCCGTCGCCCGTGTTATCAATCTTGATCTCATAGAGCACGGTGTCGTCAAACTTGTAGAAGTGTGGCCCGCCGTAAGGCGCTTCGAACGGGATGTAGTTGGCGATCAAGGTGACGAACCCGGAGCGGCCCGACTCTGTACTACGGAAAGCGTAAACGTCTGTATTGTCAGCCAGGGGATCGCTGATGATTAGCGGCGCTTCACGATGGCTCGATGCTTGAGAGGGCCGTATGACGCCACTCAAGAGCAACGCTACTGCCAGCGCGCAGAGCGCAGCAACGCTCAGTGTTCTTCTCATCTATTTCTCCTTTTTAATTGAGAGTCGTTCTAACTCTCCATAAACAACGGCCCGCGAAATCGGATAGATGGTCGGGGCTAATATTGTCATGCAGCGAGCCTCAAGGCTTGAGGCTCACGCCGCCAGGCTCATGCCCTTGCAGCATTGCCTGATAGCAGTGGAGTGAATCCTGAAAGAGACTCGCGTCCGTGTGTCTCCCGGATACGAATTGAGCATAGAGATAGCCCCAGGCCAGACATGGAATCTGACCGAAACGTCCCCTATGCTCATTTCACTGTTAGATACGAGGAAGCCCGGCGGATCGGATTTATTGTTCTCACAATAGTCCCGATCGAATGAATCAGGCCGATGATCCCTTTAAGTGGTCTGGGCTGCTTGTGCAGATGTCTCGCGGTAGGCCTCCGCGACGGCGGCAGTGTCATAGTACTCGCGGAACTCCACGACTTTGCCGTCGCGGAAAGTGAAGACGTGCACCCAGTCGCTCGCAGCTTCTCGCCCGGTGGATTTGATGCGCCAACGATAATGTCCCTGCACCACTACCTTTTCCGCCTGCGCGATAAACTCCTGTGGCTCGAACTGCTGAGCCTCTTGAGTCTCGTCGAGAATGGAAAAGAACTCTTCGACCTGTTCGCGTCCGCGCCGCTCGCCAGCAACCGGAATGACGTCAGTCGGGCCTGGGAGGAACCACACCACGCTGTCTGCAAGGGTGTTTAGTATCGCCGGAATGTCGCCCCGCATGAATGCCGCATAAGCTTCTTTTACAATCTGCACGTTCTCTTGCTCGCTCATTGATTTCTCCTTTGCTGAACTATGAATTAACGGCTACAACCATTAATATTTTGGCGTAGCATCAACTTCGTCCTATACTACGTCGGGACTGAGGAAACTGGATTTATGTCTGAATCATCGCCCTCCGATAAAACCGTTAGCGTAAGAAGTGACGTAGTCTCATCAGAAGAGGCAGTAGTGGGACTGCCTTCACAGGCTGTTGACTTTTCTTTGAAGAATCAGCAGTTGGTCGCTTTCATAAAGCGCGTCGCAGGTGGAGATGAGGGGGCGATGACGGCACTCTACGATGCGACCAGCCGATTTCTCTACGGGCTGGCGCTGCGAATTCTGGGCAAGACCGACTTAGCCGAAGAGGTATTGCTCGACGTATACAAGCAGGTCTGGCGCAAAGCATCTTCCTACAACCAAGAGCGTGGCAATCCATTGGCATGGTTAATGACTATCGCGCGCAGTCGCGCCCTTGACCGGCTCCGCTCCGACCGGCAGGAACGGACCCGGGTTGAAGCGCTCGACACCGCACGCGAAGTCACGACGGCCGGCGATACTGAAAAGAACGCTGCTTCGTCAGAGATGCGAAGGATGATCCTCACGGCGCTCGACAGCCTGCCGCCTGAGCAGCGGGAAGTTATTGATTTGGCGTACTACGATGGCTTGAGCCAGAGCGAGATTGCGGTCAAGATTGGTCAGCCGCTAGGCACAGTAAAGACGCGCGCCCGCCTCGCTATGATGAAACTGCGCGTGATGCTCAAACCGATTTTCGAGGGGACCAGATGAATCATCATGTAAACGAAGAGGTCGAAGACCGCGCGCTGCTCTACGCACTGGGCGCGCTCACACAGCACGAGGCGCGCGCCTATCGTGAGCATCTGGATGACGGGTGTGCGGTGTGTTGTGAAGAACTGCGGGAATTTGAGGATGTGGCTGGACTGCTTGGAATCGGCGCGCCTGAAGCAGCGCCGCCTGCGCGAGTACGAGAAAAGATTGTAGAGTCATTGGGCACCCAGACCAGGGGCGACGCGCAGAGTTCATCTCTCCAGGAGGCCGCTCCCCCTCAGTCGCTGACCATTCGCGCTGGCGAAGGGATGTGGCACGAAACCTTACAAGGCGTTTTTGTGAAAAAGCTGTTCGCTGATAAGAAGAGAGGCACGGTAACGACGCTCGTCAGGATGGCGCCCGGCGCGCGACTCCCGCGCCACCGCCATTATGGTGTGGAGGAATGTTTGGTTCTCGAAGGCGATGTCCAGGCGGGTGAGCAGATGCTTGGGGCCGGAGATTATCACTGCGCGATGGCGGAGAGCATCCACGAAAGACTGTCCACTATCAATGGCGCGCTCTTCTTGATCGTCGGGCCGCGCAGTTATGAGGCCCTGGAACAGCTATAGCGCCAGCGGCTCACGGCTTCAACGGTCGCCCAAATAGGTAGTTGTTTCTCTTTTACGACAAATTCGCTCTCTCAATTAGCTTTGAGAAGGCGCGCCCCTGCGACTAGAGCATGCAGGCAATGGCTGACCTGATCTATCCGCACGTCCGATCTCGTTTGCGTGCAGCGCACTCCTCCAATTGCCCGGCGCGGGTCCGCCATGCAGAAGGTGTCTTCGGGATAGATGATGAGAGTACGGATAAAACCCATCGCCGCGCGCCACGATTGGGTGTACTTTGCGGCGCGTGCCTTATCGCCGACCTTTACGGCGAGCGACCAGGCCGCGGCGATTCCTTCCGCGATGAACCCCGTATTGAAACTGGGCTCGGTCGGGGAGAGGTCTTCGAGGAAAGCCCCGTTCTTCTCCAACTGCCGGTCAATCGCCCAATCGGCTGCTTCAAAAACAAAGTCCGCCTGCTCTTTGTCGGAAGTTAATTGATACATTGCCTCCCAGCCCTGCGTTTGCCATCCGGCCATTCCCCAGGTGTGAAGCAAATGAAAGCGGCGACGATACCAGGCCAGCTGCCAGCTCAAACTCCACGGCACATCTCCGTCAACGCTCTTCTCTAAATACCTCCCCAGAGCCCAGAGCGCCGCGCCCGGAAGATAATCGTGGTCCTGCGGAAGCTGAAGGTTGGTCGCATGCTCTGCGATGAGACCATCCGGCTGAAACATGCGGGAGATCCTTGCGACCAGTGCCTTGACTTCCCTCTTTCGCAGCAGCGCGCCCCCGCACTCGGCCACGCTCGCCAGCAGCACGCAATTAGCCAGAGCGCCGCACTGATATTCGGGCAGGTTGAGCGCGCCATCGTCGTCCACAAATTCCAGGCAGCGCTCGAAGCCATTTAAGGCTGCCGCTCGCCAAACAGGTTTTTTAAGCAACCGGCCAGCCTTGTGCAGGACCATCAACCCGTGTAAGACGCGAGGCGCTGTTCCCGTCGGCTGGCGCGCGCCCGTCACTGCGTTCTGGTAATATTCAGGGAGTCCGTTTGATCCCAGATTGTTCAGGATGAAATTACCTAGCAGTTCTATATCTCGACGGCATTCCGCGTACCCATATTGACGCGCGGGCCGGACCGGGAAACCGAATCTCAGAGCAAACACCCCATGCCGGCTGCGCAGCCATTGAGCGGTCTTGTAGGTTGTCCAGACCCCGGGCGTGCCTTCGACACCTGCCGCATTAATCATTGCTGTGACCAACTGCTCTTTTGTCCAGTTGTTATAGGTAATCGCGCCCGGAAGAAAGACAACCCCGCGCTCGCCCTCAGCCAGAGAGACTGAATCCAGACCGCGCCTGATCTTCATCGCGACGTAATCGAGTGGCGCGCGCCCATGCCACTCCCTGCCGTACAGGATGGACACTGTGATGGCGACATCGCGCCAGGCGGTCCCGCTGCGCCCCGCTTCGAACCTCTCATCGGCGACGGCCTGCTGTGTCGCGCGGCAGAGACACGCATCCAGCTCGCCGCCCCAGGAGATGCCGTATCCGAGCAAGCCCTGGCGGTAAATGGTCACGGCAACCGCATCGAACGGGGTTTGGATGAGGTCGTCAGGAAGCGGACGGCCCGTCAAACGCTTATTCGCGGCGGCAGCCCTCATCGCCCGGCGAGCGCGCTCGGTCAACTTCGCCCCCACGGAGTCGCTGCGGCTCCAGTCCGTGTCAGGTCCATCGGCGGAGCCATACGGCAGCCAGTCCTCCCCTGGCTCCACGCACTTGATAATGTCATGGCGATATAGATCGTGCGGTTCCGTCGTCGAGACCCTCGCGTTTCTTTCGCGCGCGTGCCTGTATTGCTCGACCTCGCTGATGAAGACCTGCGTGTTCGGCAGCGCCCCGCCAAGCTTTGTTTCCCAGAAACGACTCCGCACGACTATGCCGTAGCGGTCGAAGTCGAGCTGGCGCGGCATGATTAACTCCAGCGGCGTAAAGAAGGTCACGGCGATTTTAAGTTTTGAGAGCGCTTGCAGTGTGATTGCGCCCGCCGCAGCGTCCAGAGTCTGAATCGTCGCCAGCACAAGGTCGCGACACAGGTCCGCATCATCCGGATTGAAATGCCAGAAGCCGTCGCGCGCCAGTCGCTTCTCCGTATGTCGCTCGCGAAAGCTGACGTAAACACCTCCGCAGTTGTCATATTCCTGATCGAGTCGTTTCGGAGGTTGCGGCAGGTGGCCGGTCGAAAGATAGATTTCAGCCGCGCGACGTGCGACCCGCGCCGGATGAAGTCCGTCCTCGATTTTGATGTCCGCGACAGGCACGTCGTCGAATCGCTGGAAGCCCGGGACCAGTTGATCCCGAGGCATCTCCAGATCTTCCCAGATGTCGAAAAGGCACTCGACGTGATAGCCGTAGGCGTTGGCCCATTCCAGCCCGCCACGGTGCGGGAAGTTCACGAGCGCTACGGCACCCTCCACCTGAAAGCCGTCCTCTTCGAGCGCTGCGATGGCTTTGTGAAGCGAAGTCCCGGAGCTGAGCGAATCGTCAATGACAATCACGGACCGGCTCATGTCAATCGGACCTTCGACGCGGCGGCACGAGACGTAAGTTTTGCGCTTCTCGCGCACACAGAGGCCCGTGTAGCGCCCTTCTCCTAAAAGGACGCAGGCCGAGAGAAGCGGTGCTGCCGTGTATCCGTAGCTCGCCAGTTGTGTCGAACGAAACTGGCCGAGCCGTTCGAGCAGGTTGAGGGCGGCAAGACGCAGGCCCTCGGAGGTGAGACTCACGTGCCAGCTGTAAAAAGCCCACGGGGCTGTGCCGCCGTTGCGGTCGCGTATGGGCTGAGTGGGGCTCGCATAAAGGATGCCCTCCTGTTTGAGCAGGAGTCTCAGCCGTTCTCGCAAAGCGGCGGAGTCTTCGCCGGCTCTCGCGCGCCCGGCGCGTCGCCTCTTCGGGGTCGCCTCTTTTTTCATCGGATTGATCTAGTCTTGATCGCAGAGGTTACATTGGGCCGCGCGTTTTGTGAGAGAGGACGGTCGCGTCGGTTGACCACTTGTGAAAGAGGGCAACCGGCGCGGCCCGCGAATCAAACGTCAGACGAGCCAAGCGTTTCGTCCGCGTCGCACGCCGCTTGACTCGCCTGAAGTTATGACAGGGCTGCCAAAGAGAGACTCCGGCGCCCTACTTGGTTTTCAGTTGGTTGATGCTCTTGGTCAGGGCGTCAATAGATTTCATCAGATTGGCTTCGAGAGAGGCCACGCGGCTGCTCAGACTTGCGATGTCTCTTGTCGCTCTAGCTGTGAAATCAATGGGCAGCTCGGCCGGGTCAATCTCCCCCGGGAACTCGCCCGGGAAAATCTCACCGCCGCCACCGCTGCCGCCTTCGCCACCTTCGGGCAGTTCGGCCGGGTGGAAAACCCTGCCGGTCCGCAGGGCAGAAGCAAGGAACTGCGTCTCCATGGCGTGGAGGCGCTGCCTCAGGCTGAGAACCTCATTGATCAAGGCAGTCGCTCTGAGGTCAACCGGCGAAGGCAATTCGTTCGGCCCGCCGATGCCGCCCGGACGAGTGGGCACCACTCCGCCGCTGCCCCCGGTGCCGAGCTCCGGGGCCGGCAGTTCAGCCGGGTTCGGCCCTTTTTTGGGTTTCTTGGCTGTTGTTTTAGTAACCATGATTTCCGCTCCTTTTATCTGTGAAGTTGATGGTTGCCTAACGATCTAGACTTAAAGCCTGTTTCAAAACCGGAGTATTAGCCACAGAGACACAGAGGCACAGAGATAAATTTGAATAAATATTTTGACGTTTCACTTCTATTTTCCATTTCTCTGTGTCTCTGTGCCTCTGTGGCTTAGTTTTGAAATGAACTCTTAGATTAACAAGGATTCAAAGCTGAGCTTCGGAGAAGACAACCGAGGTTATACTCTATTAGGGGCGTGAGAGAGCAGTCGTTTGATTCCATCAACCAGCGAGGACATGCCTGGTGAGGCCGCTCTTCGACAAACACCTCTATTTGGTCAATCCGCCTTAAAGACCCTGTCTATATTCTGGAAAGGGTGGTCCACAGTAGAACTACTCACGCCGGGATGTCAATGGTTTTTTGGGTCCGGCCTTCCTGCGCGCCGACGCGGAAGCTTCAGCCAGCCCCTCTGGATGAAATTGTTAAGCCAAAGGTCTCGCCGGCACGTCTAACAGTTGGCTCTCGGGCCATAAGGCCCTTTCGTTAAAGCCGTGTCGAGGGGCTTTTCCCGGTCAGAAAAGATTTGTTGCAATCTTCAAAAAAGTGCCCATCAGCTTCGGGATTTATGTTATATTGGGAGCACCTGCTGAGTTTGTCAGGCCGCCCCACGCGCTTATCCGGTTACTAAAAGCCTCATCGAGTTCTTTCAGAAGTAACTTGCTAAAAGAGAGCGGTAGTGTATGAGAAAGAGTCTTTCCCCCTGCTCATTCTTGCGCCTTTCGTTAAGGCTCTTGAGTGTTGGCACGATTCTGTTCTTTTGCGGCGCGCTGAATCAGGCGCAGGCCGCCGGCGGTCCCACAATCCTGACCGAGCCCAATTCGACGCGGGCCATCGCGGTCGAATCTGTGACCTTCAGGCGCGATCCTTTTTCGCTCACGATGCCCGTGCCCTACAGCCCGGACACGCGCAACCGCATCGTCTTCTTCGTCATGAACCTTGACCTGCTCGCCGGCGAAGGAGCGAACGCTTTGACCGTGGACGCCGAAGATGCTTCGCGCCGCCGCTATGTTTTCAAAGCGGAGAGCGTCACACCCGTGCCTGGCTATGAATGGATGAGCCAGGTGGTCGTTCGTCTCTCCGACGACATCGGGGACGTCGGCGACGTGCTCGTTCGCATCAACCTGCACGGCATGTCGAGCAATCGCGTGCGTATCGCCATCGGCCACGCAGGAGGAGGCCCGGCGGACGATGCAGGCTCACAACCTTCGCCCGCGCCGTTCCCTGCCCCGGCTCCGACGCCGACCCCGACTCCTAATCCGTTCACCGGCTCGGCTTCAACAGCCGACACGGTACGCTTTCTGGAGCAGGCCACCTTCGGTCCGACCTCTTCTGAAGTCGCTCGCGTCCAGGGCATAGGCTTCAGGGCTTATCTCAACGAACAGTTTAATGCCCCGATGTCGAACTACCCTGCGGGGACGCTGATGCCGACCGACACGGCGCAGGGGTGTCCAACGGGCAGCCCGGCGACCTGCGGGCGCGACAACTACACTATGTACCCGCTCCAGATCGCGTTCTATCAGAATGCGCTCTCGGGGCAGGACCAGCTACGCCAGCGCGTCGCCTGGGCCTTGCACCAGATTCTGGTCGTCTCGGGCAACGAAGTGAACCAGCCGAGCTGGATGTCTCCTTATTTGCAGACGCTCAACCGCAACGCCTTCGGAAACTATCGCACGCTGTTGCAGGAGATCACACTCAACCCCGGGATGGGCCTTTACCTGGACATGCTCAACAACACCCGTGGGAATCCCAACGAGAACTATGCGCGCGAAATCCTGCAACTCTTCTCGGTCGGACTAGACAAGCTGAACATTGACGGGACTCCGCAACTGGACGCCCAGGGCAACCGCATCCCGACCTACGATCAAGCGACCATCACAAGCTTTGCGCGCGTCTTCACGGGCTGGAGGCTGGCGGCGGCCAAAACGACCGTCATCAACGGCACGTCACACAGCGTCTTTAACTACCAGGACCCGATGATCGTGACCAACGAGAACAACCACGACACCGGATCGAAGACCCTGCTCGACGGCGCTGTGCTCCCCGCCGGACAAAACTCCACACAGGATCTGAACGCCGCGCTCGACAACATCTTCAACCACCCGAACGTCGGCCCGTTCATCGGCAAACAACTGATACAGCACCTCGTGACGAGCAATCCGAGTCCGGCCTACGTCGAGCGCGTCGCACGCGTCTTCAATAACAACTGCGCGGGTCTCTATCCGGATAGCCCCTGCTCCGGAGCGCGCGGCGACTTGAAAGCAGTCGTCCGGGCCATCCTGCTCGACCCGGAAGCGCGCGGCGACTTGAAGACCGATCCGAGTTTTGGCCGCCTGCGCGAGCCCGTGCAGTTGATTACGAGCATCCTGCGCTTGGCGAACGCGTCGAGCGACGGTTACCTCATTCCGAATTCCCAGACGCTCGATCAGGACGTCTTCAGGTCCCCGACCGTCTTCAACTACTACCCGGCCGATTACACGATCCCAGGGACCGCCCTCGCCGGACCGCCCTTCGGCATTCTCTCGACGACGACCGCGCTCAGGCGCGCCAACTTCGCCAACACGATCATCTACAACGGCATCGCTCCGAGCATCAACGCCCCGACGGGGACGCAGCTTAATCTTTCGGCGTTTCAAGCGCTCGCGGGCAATCCGGCGAATCTTGTCAACGAGATTGACCGGCTCATGATGCACGGGACGATGTCACAGAACATGAAGAACAGCATCGTGACGGCCGTCGGCAGCACGGCGGATGCTACGGCGCGCACGCGCATGGCTCTTTACCTTGTGGCCAGCTCTTCACAGTATCAGATAGCGAGATAAGAACAATGGCACCATCACGCAGAGACTTTCTAAAGCACACGGGGTGCGCGCTCGCAAGCGCCGCGGCCTTCGCCGCCAGCCTCAAACGCTTCGGGATGATTAGCGCCCTGGCTCAGAGCGGAGCCGGCAACTACAAGGCGCTCGTCTGTATCTTTCTGAATGGCGGCAACGACGGCAACAACACTGTCATCCCCTACGACGACTACAACAACCCGGGCGGCTACAGCGCTGTGCGCGGCGGGTCGCAGCTCGCCATCTCTCAGGCGAGCCTGCTGCAAATCTCCCCTATCAGCGCGGGCGGGAGAAGATTCGGGCTGCACCCTTCGATGGTTGACATGCAGACGCTCTTTAACCAGCAGAAGCTGGCTATCCTCTGCAATACCGGGACGCTTCTTCAGCCGCTCACCAAGTCGCAGTACCAGACCACCCCGTCGGCGCGCCCCTATCAACTGTTTTCACACTCGGACCAGGTAACGCAGCAGCAATCTTCCATCTCGAACGTTCCGGGCGATACGGGCTGGGGCGGGCGAATCGCGGACGTGATGCTCGGCATTAACGGCAACGCCCCGCTGCCGATGATCGTCTCGCTGGCGGGCACAAACCTCTTCGCCACCGGCAATGTCACGCGCCAGCTGGCTATCTCGCCCGCGCCGACGTCGCTCGGCAATGTGCTCGTCCTCAACGGCTATTCCTTCCCGCCCTCGACGGATGCGCGCAGCCGCGCCTTCGACCAGATACGCGGCTTCGACACGGAGCACACGCTGGTCAAAGCTTCGGGCGACGTTTACGCGCAGGCCCTGCAAACGGCGCAGGCGCTCAGCTCCTCTTCGTCCTTCGAAGTGACCACCACTTTCCCGAACACGACGCTCGGGAATCAGCTGAAGCAGGTCGCGCGTCTCATCAAAGCCAATCTGAATCAGCCGGCCCTCGGCCTGCAACGCCAGGTCTTCTTCTGCCAGCTCGGGGGCTTTGACCATCACAGCGGGCAGATTAACGCGCAGAGCAATTTGTTGACGCAGGTCAGCCAGGCCATGAAAGCTTTTTATGACGAGACGGTCGCCCAGGGAGTCGCTTCGCAGGTGACGGCCTTCACGATGTCCGATTTCGGGCGCACGTTCCAGCCTGCGGGCTCTGGCGCGGCGGCCGTCGGCTCGGACCATGCCTGGGGTAATCACGCTCTCATCGTCGGCGGCGCGGTGCGCGGCGGAGATTTTTACGGCGCCTATCCGACGCTCGCCCTCGGCGGACCGGACGATACGGACTCGGGCTCCAACCCGCGCGGGCGCTGGATACCGACGACCTCCCTGGATCAGTATGCCGCCACGCTCGCCACCTGGTTCGGATTAACGAGCGCGCAGATTCCGACTGTCTTCCCGACCATCGGACGCTTCGCGACATCGAATCTGGGCTTTTTGTCGTAAGAGCGCTTAAGAGCCGTTAGAGGTCAGTACCGCCTGCGGTAGCGGGCGGGTTCTTGGCTCACCCATACCCGCCCGCTACCGCAGGCGGTACTGACTTGGGCTTACACTCAATCGTCAGCCGCTTACTCTTTCCGATCTCAAGGGCTTGATTTACCTGTTGAAGTATTAATGCAGAAGATAAACAAACTAAAAGTCCTCGTCCTGCTCGTCTTTCTCGCCGGGCTGGCCGCATATTTAATCACGGATAATATCGCCAACCGGAAAGCCTATGCATATTCCTCCGGTCCGCCCGCGGGCTTCACGGGCGCGCCGGGCGAGTTCACCTGCTCGGAATGTCACCTGCCGACTGACGCCGGCACCGGCACCATCAGCATCAACGCGCCGGCGACTTACGTTCCCGGGCAGACCTACCAGATCACAGTCGTCCACGCCAACTCGGACCAGACTCGCCTGCGCTGGGGCTTTCAGTTGACGGCGCTCGACGACACCAACTCAAAGGCCGGAGACCTTCAGAGCACGAGCGTGCTGACGCAGGTCCTGGACAATCAAGGGCCGGGGGGAGCGCGCCAGTACATCGAGCACACATCGAGCGGAACTTTCATCAACCAGCAGGGGGGCGCAAGCTGGACTTTCAACTGGACCGCGCCACAGACCAATGTCGGCCCCGTCACCCTTTACGTCGCGGGCAATCAGGCCAACAACGACGGCAACACCTCCGGCGATTACATCTATTTCACTTTCGCCCAAATTCAACCGGCGGCCGTTACCACAGACTTTTCCATCTCCGTCGCCCCGCCATCGCAAACAGTCGCGCCGGGAAGCGGGGCCGATTACAATCTCACGCTCACGCCGACAGCAGGCTTCACGGGCCAGGTCTCTCTGAGCGTCGCGGGATTGCCTGCGGGAGCGAACGCGAGTTTCAATCCATCGTCTGTCAACATCAACGACGCCTCGTCGAAATCTTCCACGCTCTCGGTCACGACCGCGGCCAACACGCCTGTCGGCACGCTCCCTTTGACCATCACGGCCATCAGCGGCAGCCTGCAACACACGGCCACAGTCTCTTTGCGTGTGCAGAGCGCGTCGAGCGCCGACCTCGCGGTCACAAAGACAGCCTCGCCGAATCCAGCCGCAGTCGGCACTAACATCTCTTACAGAATCAGCGTCACCAACAACGGCCCCGCCGCGGCGACGAACGTCAACCTGACGGACACTCTGCCCGCAGGCGTCACCTTTGTCTCGGCTTCGACGACGCAAGGCACCTGCGGGGGAACAGGTCCAGTCAATTGCTCTATCGGCAGCCTGGCTAATGGCGCGAGCGCCATCATCACCATCGTCGCGACGCCGACCACGGCGGGCCAGATAACCAATAACGCGACCGCGAGCGGCAATGAGGCGGACGCTGACGCTTCCAACAACACAGCGGCAGTCACGACCGTCGTTGACAACCCGCCGCCCGCCCCTATTCTCACGGACCAGAATCTGTCGGTGAGGACAATCATCAGCGGCCTGGATCAGCCGACCAGCATGGCGTTTCTGGGCTCGAACGAATTTTTCGTGCTTGAGAAGGCGACGGGCAAAGTGCAGCACGTCTTCGGCGGGCAGTTGCAAACAGTGGCCCTTGACCTCGCAGTCAACAACGCGTCGGAGCGTGGACTTCTGGGCATCGCGCTTCATCCGAACTTCCCGGCGACGCCTCACGTCTATCTTTACTGGACCGAGAGCAGCACGGGCGTGGATACGAGCAACACGGACGACATTCCGCTACTGGGGAATCGCGTTGACCGCTTCGTCTGGAACGGCTCGACCCTGACGCTCGACCGCAACATCATCAGGCTGCGCTCGCTTCAGGCGGATGCGGGCCAGCCGACGCGCGGCAATCACAACGGAGGCGTGCTGCGCTTCGGACCTGACGGTAAGCTCTACATCATCATCGGCGACGAAGGCCGGCGCGGACTCCTGCAAAACATCACGAGCGGAGGCCCTGTGCCGGATGATCAGTTCGGCGGTCCGGAACCAGACGACGCGCACCTGTCCGGAGTCGTCCTGCGCCTCAACGACGACGGGACGACCCCGTCGGACAATCCTTTCTTCAACGCGAGCACAGGTCTGAGCGGGCAGGCGGCCGTGAACGTCAAGAAGGTGTACGCCTACGGAGTTCGCAACAGTTTCGGTATGGCCTTCGATCCTGTATCGGGCAGTCTCTGGACACAGGAGAACGGCGACGACGCCTTTGACGAGATCAATCGCGTCCCGGCGGGCTTTAACGGCGGCTGGATTCAACTGATGGGACCGTCTGGCCGCGTCGCTCAATTCAAATCAATCGAGACCACTTACGGCAACGGCACATTGCAACAGATACGCTGGTCCCCGTCGCTCATCGTGGACACGCCCGCGCAGGCGCTCTCGCGCCTCTACTCTCTGCCGGGCTCCCAGTATCGCGAGCCGGAGTTTAGCTGGAAGTATGCCGTCGCGCCCTCGCCCATAGGCTTCGTCCGTGGGACCGCGCTCGGCGCCCAGTTCGAAGGCGATATGTTCGTAGGGGCTTCGCGCACCACACTCTACAACGGCTACCTGTTCCGGCTCAGACTGACGAGCGACAGGCAGAGCATCCTGACGACGGACCAGCGCCTCCAGGACAAGGTGGCTGACAACCTGGACAAATTCGACATCACCGAAAGTGAAAGCCTGCTCATCGGCAAGAACTTCGGCATCACGACGGACATCCAGACCGGACCGGACGGAAATCTCTACGTCGTCTCTCTCTCGAACGGCGCCGTCTATCAAATCTACGCCAACAACAGCCTGCAACTGAGCGCCAACAGCTACACCGTGGGCGAAGGGGTCGGCAGCGCGAGCCTGACGGTCACACGCACCGGCAACACCTCCGGCGCGGTCACGATTGACTACGCCACCTCGGACCCGGCGGGCTTGAATGATTGCGCCACAGTCAACGGCATAGCCTCGTCGCGCTGCGATTACGCCACGACTGTCGGCACGCTTCGCTTCGCGGCGGGCGAACAGTCCAGGACGATTTTTATCCCATTAGTCAATGACTCATTGGCCGAAGGGACGGAAACCTTCACTCTCGCTTTAAGCAATCCAGACGGGGCGAATCTCGGATCAATCACCACGGCGACCATCACCATCACGGACAATGAGACGGTGACGGGCGCGAATCCGATAGACACGGTCCCGTTCTTCGTGCGCCAGCATTACATAGATTTCCTGGGAAGAGAGCCGGACCCTGTGGGCTATCAGGGCTGGCAGGATATCCTGAACAACTGCCCGCCCGGAAACACAACCTGCGACCGCATAGAGGTCTCTTCGGGCTTCTTCCGCTCTGAAGAGTTCCAGTCGCGCGGCTATTTCATCTATCGCTTCTACTCGATGCTTGGGCGCGTGCCGCACTACAACGAGTTCATCCCTGACATGGCGAAACTGAGCGGCTTCCTGAGTCCGGCGCAGCTTGAAAACAACAAGGCCGCCTTCGTCAAGGAGTTTATGGCGCGGACCGAGTTCCGAAACAAATATGACTCGTTGACGACACCTACTGCTTATGTTGACGGGTTATTGCAAACAGCGGGGCTGCCGAACCACCCGACGCGCGGCTTCTGGATTAACGGCTTGAGTAACGGCACGCTGACGCGGGCGGACGTCCTGCGCGGGCTGGTGGATAGCGCAGAGGTTTACAATAAATTCTACACGGAAGCTTTCGTCGTGATGCAGTACTTCGGGTATTTGAGGCGTGACCCTGATATTCTCTACCTGGAGTGGATTCGGATCATGAACGAGAACAACGGGGATTACAGAGGCATGATCAGCGGGTTTATCAACTCGCCGGAGTATCGTAAACGTTTCGGTCCTTAAAAGCTTCACTTATCCTTCTTCAAAAATTTACTGATTCCCTTCTGGCAATCTTCGGTCATTCGCGCAATCGTGTTCACGTCAGCGCCTGATTGCAGCGCGGTCTCGAACGTCATCCCGTCCATGTGATAGAGCAGCCTCTTCGAGAGCATCAGCGCGGAGCGGCTCGCCTTCTCGAACTCAGCGACGAAAGCCTCGACCTCTTCCTCAAACTTCCCGTCATCGTAGACGTGATTGGCGAGGCCGATGCGTTCGGCTTCACTGGCATTGATCTCAGCGCCGCGCGTCACCAACTCGAAGGCGCGCTTTTCCGAGACATTGCGACGCAAAATCGCCATCACCATGGCGGGCACGAAACCTATCCTGACTTCCGGATAACCGAAGCGCGCCGAGTGCGCGGCAAGCACTATGTCGCAGGCGGTCGCCAGACCGCATCCCCCGGCCAGCGCACGCCCGCGCACGGCCGCCACGACAGGCACGCGCACGCGCCTGATCAAAGCAAACAACTCCATCAACGAGCGCGCGTCTTCTAAGTTTTCCGTCACCGTGGCTTCGGAGATTTTCTGAAGCGCAGCCAGGTCCGCGCCCGAACAGAAGTCCGCGCCCGCGCCCATGATGACACAGACGCGCACGTTGTCGTCCATGTCCGCTTCACGCAGAGACTCCTTGAGCCCTTTGACGAGGGCGTCGTTCAGCGCGTTACGTTTTTCCGGACGATTGAGCGTGATGAGGGCGACGGCCCCCTCGACCGAGTAGATGACGGATTTGCTCTTGCTCTTCATGCGGTAATCAGGTCAGGGCGAAGCCAGAAAGCTCAGGAGGGCGGCGTTCACTTCGTCCACGGCCTCATTCTGCACCCAGTGAGCGCTCTGCTTGAGGCGCACTTCACGGTAAGGCGCGTCAACGTAGTTCTTCACGTTACGCACGGTGTCTGGGATGACCGCGTGGTCCTGCTCGCCGTAGATAAAGAGCGTCGGGACGCGTATCCGGCCGTCGCTCAGCTCATCGGTGCTCTTCCGGCGTCTTTTCAGGAACAGCGAAATGAAGTTCGCGCGATAGTAGTTGATGCCGGCGGTCAGCGCGCCGGGTTGGCGCAAGGCGTCTTTGTAAACAGCTATGTCCGCGTCCGTGAAAGTTCCTTTGCGGGCTACGGTGTTCTTGAAAGCGCTGTCAATCGCTGCATAGTCACTGGCGCGCATAAACCATTCCGGGATTCGCGGGAGCTGGAAGAAGAGCATGTACCAGCTTCGGAAGGCCTGTCGCAGAGTGATGTTATCGCGCCAGGCGGCGATGGGCGGGACCTGTAGCGCGGCGAGTTTCCAGACGTATTCGGGAAACTGCTGCGCGACGGCCCAGGAGACGCCCGCGCCCCAGTCGTGGCCTACGATTGCCGCGTTCTGTTGCCCGAAATGATGTACGAGTCCGAGGACATCGTCCACAAGCAGGTTGATCTTGTAGTCTTCGACACGCGAGGGCTTATCGCTCAAGTTGTACCCGCGCATGTCGGGCGCGATGACCGTGTAGCGCTCGCCCAGCGCCATCAATTGATGTCGCCACGAATACCAGAATTCCGGGAAACCGTGCAGCAGGATAACCAGCCTGCCGCCGCTCCCGCGCTCGGCGTAATGAAGACGCACGCCGCCAACCTGCGCGTAACCGTGGCGGATGGAAGAATCTAGATTTATAAGCGAATCGCTCATGTTAAAGCAGTGACGAGTGATGAGTGACGAGTGACGAGCAAGACGAGGTATTAACTTGTCACTCGTCACTTGTCACTTCTAACTGTAGTTGCCGCGCTTCGTCGTTGGCGACTTCAATATACATTCGCAGCAAGGCGGTTGAAAAAGTCTTGCCCTGCGCGTCCGTCATCAAGGAGAGCGTGCCGCCGCCGCCCAGGCTCTCGTGCAGGAGGAAATTGAGCGCCGAAAGATTTGGCAACTCGAAGCGCTTGACCTCTCCCTTGCAGATGCCTTTGAAATGCTCCTTGACGCGCGCGGCCGTCACCTCGCGCACGAGCAGAGGATAATACTCCTCCTTTAAAGCGATAAGGCCGACGTTGGCCGTATCGCCTTTATCGCCGGAGCGCGCATGTGCAAGGCTGGTTAATTGAATTCGCATGGTTGCGCCGCTGATTCACAGCCCGCGTCAGCGGGCGGCCGTCTAAAGCCCAGGGCGTTAGCCCTGGGTAACAATCCCAGTTTGAGACGCAAGCCCATGAAATGGGCGACAGCCCGTGGATTCCCGATTGCAATTCATTTAGGGCTGTCGCCCGCTCGCGCGGGCTTGCATTTCAAATCGGCGCTGTGACCCAGGGCTGACGCCCTGGGCTTTAAACGGTCGCCCATTTCATGGGCTTTTGTTTTTCCCTGGCCGTAGCCCAGGGACGGACGCCCTGGGCTTTAGACGGCCGCCCGCTAACGCGGGCTGAAAACTATTATCAAACTAATCCTTTGTGGTAAATCATCAATCGGTAGAATCCTACCACAACGAGCGCATGATTGATCGTTTCGTCGGCGATGAGCGCGGGGACGTCCGCGAGCGGCACGAGGCGCACGGCCGTGTGCTCGGTCCCATCAAAGACGGGCGCGGACTTAAAAGCGACGTCGCGCGCTAGGAACGTGTGTATCCAGTTATCCTGAAGCGCCGGGTTCGGGCGCGTCTTGCCGAGCGAGATGATCTCGCCGGGCGCGTATCCTGTCTCTTCGAGCAGCTCGCGGGCGGCCGCCGCAATCGGAGACTCCCCGCTGTCAACCATGCCGCCCGGTATCTCCAGCGAAATCTCGTCAGCGCCGTGCCTGTACTGCTCAATCATCACGACTTCATTGCGGGCCGTGAGCGGAATCACATTAATCCAGTCCGGCGCTTCGATACAATAAAAGTCGTGTTCCCTCTGGTCCCGCGGGTTCAGGCTCCAGTCGCGCCGGACGTGAAAGACGCGACAGTCGGCGACGCGCTCGCTACGGTTGCGCGTCCACAACGGGGTCTCAGAGCCCAGGCGCTCGCGCTCAAATAATTTCGTCTCAAACTCCTTGTCCGTCTCGCTCATGCTTCCGACACCTCGACGCGAGGCGTTATCAACGCCTTCGGAATCAGCGCGGGCCAGAAAGCCACAATCTCTTCGACCTTCGGGCGGCCCCCTGCAAACCCCGTCACGCCCGGCGGCCCTGTCAGAATCAGCGGCGCAATCTCTTTCGTAAAACGCTCGACCGCTTTTTTGTCACCCCCACGCACGCCGACGCGCAGTTGCACCTCCGCCAGATCGGGCGACGGCTCGCCCGCGAGCGGTCCGTGCGTGGCGTTTGCGCCGACAAACTCCGTCAGGATTTGATCGAAGCGCAGGCCCAGGCGCTCCAGGCGCGCACGCAAAATCTTATCCGCAGCCAACGCCTTCTCGTAAGCATCTGGCCAGGAGTAAACGAGTGTGCCGACAGCTTTGAAGCCCGCGGAATAGCTGATCGAAACTTTCAAGGTCTCCGTGGCCGGGCGTCCCCGTATGCCGAAGACGCGCACGCGGTCCGGCCCCGCGTCTGCGAGCCGTATGGTCGTAAAATCCGCTATGCAATCGGGCGTGATGTATGCGTGCGGGTCGCCCATCTCGTAAAGGAGCTGCTCTTTGATGGCGGGCACGTTGACGCGCCCTCCTGTGCCTTCGTGTTTCGTGATGAAGAATGTGCCGTCAGGTTGGACTTCGGCTATGGGGAAACCGACATTCGCCAGGTCCGGAATGTTGCGCCAGTCGTACTGGCAGTTCCCCCCGGAAGACTGCGCGCCGCATTCGATGATGTGTCCGGCGATTGTTCCGGCGGCGAGCTTGTCCCAGTCCGTCTCAAGCCAGCCGAACTCGTGTATGATTGGGGCGAGCGTCAAACCCGTGTCGGTCGCGCGCCCCGTGATAACAACTTGTGCGCCACGGTCGAGGGCCTGAGCAATCGGCCACGCGCCGAGGTAAACGTTCGCGCTCTGGATCGAAGCGCGCACGTTTGAGAGCGGCTCGCCCGTGTCCATGTTGCGAAGCTCGACGCCGCTTGCGAGCAGCTCGTCAATGCGTGGCATGATGTCGTCGCCCGTGACGATGCCGATACTAAACTTTCCGCTCAAACCCAGCTCGCGCGCGACTTCGCGGACGGCGCTCGCGCAGCCTTCGACGTTAACGCCGCCAGCGTTCGCCGTCACGCGGATATTCCTTTCGACACAGCGAGGAAGAATCTGCTTCATCAGAGGCACGAAGTCGCGCGCGTACCCCGCCAGAGGGTCACGTGCGCGCTGCTTCTGCATGATGGACATGGTGACTTCCGCCAGGTAGTCGAGCATCAGGTAGTCAATCGGTCCTTCTTCGACCTGGCGCACGGGCGCGTCCAGCATGTCTCCCCAGAAACCCTGCCCGCTGGCGATGCGAATCTTTTCTCTCATAAAAAGTCTGGAGTCTGGAGTCTCAGAGTCTGGAGTCAAAAAGACAAAAGCTCTTTGGCCTCTGACTCCGAGACTCCGGACTCCAGACTCCAGACTTAAAATTGGCGCGGGCCGTCGCATCCAGGTATAACGGACGCGCAGCCCGCGCCGAAGTTGCAAGCGCTGCGCGGATTCAGGAACGCGCGGCGTTTGCTTTGATCCCTCACGTTTGTAGCTCTACTGCACGGTGACCGCATGGGCCATCGGGCCGCAGGCATTGCCGCTCATGTTCGCGCTGCGCCTGCGCCCGCGACGACGCCGACCGCCGCCGCCGCCCGTTCCGGCGGAACTGAACGAGAACTGCTTCGCTTCCTGCACGCTCGTCAAAGTGATGCCGCCGCCCATACGCCTGGCGCGCAGGGAGACTGCGGGCAGCGCAGCGGGTTGCGCGCCTGTGGGCGCAGTCATCTGCGGTTTGCCGAACATCATCGTGACGGCGATGTAGTTGCAGGTATTGACGGCCGTGACGGTGCCCTCCTGCGTCGTCGAGCCGCTGGTCAGGGTGAAGTTGTTGCCGTCAATTGTCAGCGTGGCGTCACCTGACAACCCGCCGTCCGTGTAGTTAACGGTGCCGGTGTAGGTGCCGTTAAGGTTCTCCTGCGTCTGCTGATTCGGATCGCAGCGACCGTATCTTACAGGGGTCTGGCTGGCGCCCATATTCCCCTGCATCCCGCCTGCCGTGCTCGTATCCTCCATACCGCATGCGGCGTTTGTGTTCGGCATGGGTCGGGGGGTGCGACGACGTCCGCGACGACGGCGACGACGACCCATGTTCATGTTGGTGTCACCTGTTGATATGTTGCTGTTCTGACCCGGGTCGTTTGAGTTTGAGTTCTGCCCCGTCACGACCAGATCGGCTCCGACGAGAGCCAGCGTGACGACGAACACCATCAGACGTGTGATGAAACTTGAGGTATTGCTCCTGCTCACGGTTGTTTTCCTCCTCCTGCTGCACCGGGGCGTTCGGTGACCGATTGCGCCTCCGAGCCTAAGTTTGAAAACTTTCGGTAACCGCCTCACTGCTTCAAGAGGCAGAGACCGACCAAATAGTAAATGATGAATTTTGAGTTTTGAATTTTGAATTAAAGCAGTAATTCAAAACTCAAAATTCAAAACTCATAATTGTCTTTAGACAAGCGCGGGCGGCAGCACGAACGGCCCCAGGTGCGGCCCGCTGTAGTTCAGGCTCACGCGCAGGGCCAGCTCAAGGGCGTCGCGCGTGTTTTCAGGCACGATGACCGCATCTACGAACCCGCGCGCGGCGGCGTAGCGGGCGTCCAACTGCTCTTCGTAGTCGGCGCGCACGCGTTCCATCTCGGCCTTCAACTCTTCGCCAGCCTCTTTCCCCTCACGCTTCAGCTTCTCCAACTGTGTTCCGAAGACGGCCTGGACAGCCGAATCGCCCTCCATGACGCCCATCCTCCCGGTCGGCCAGCTGAAGATGAAGTCGGGGTCAAACCCCTGCCCGGCCATCGCGTAATAGCCCGCGCCCGACGCGTGATTGACTGTCAAAACTATCTTGGGGACGACCGCTGTCGCCATCGCCTCGACGAATCGCGCGCCGGCGCGAATGATTCCGGAATGCTCCGCCTCCGCCCCGACCATGAAACCTGAGACGTCCTGGATGAAGAGGAGCGGAGTTTGATGGCGATTGCAGGTCTCTATGAAGTAGGCGACCTTTTCCGCCGATTCCGTATAAACGATCCCGCCGAATCTGGGCGGGCTCTTGCCGGGCTGTTGGATCATCCCGCGGCTGTTACAGATGATGCCGACCTGAAGACCCCTGATTCTGGCGTGGCCCGTTATCATCTCCCTGGCGTAGTCTGCCTGAAACTCGTCCAGGTGTCCGCCGTCGAGGAGGCAATCCAGGACCGCCCGCACATCGTAAGGCTGACGGTGGTCTTCCGGGAGGATGTCGTATAGGTCCCTCGCGGGGCGTGCCGCCTCCACGTTTTCCGTAACCGAGACGGGAGACGCCGACTTGACCGGAAGTTCCGAAACGAACTCCCTGATCTTAGCCACACACGTCTCGTCGTCTCCGACACGGTAATGCGCGACGCCGGAAATGGCGTTGTGCGTGCGCGCCCCGCCGAGAGATTCGTTGTCAATCGTCTGCCCCGTTGCTCCCTTGACCAGATTCGCCCCGCCCAGGCCCATGAACGACGTGCCTTCGACCATGATGATGATGTCCGAAAGCGCTGGCAAATATGCGCCGCCTGCGATGCACGGCCCCATCACGGCCGCAATCTGCGGGACTTTCAGGTAGCGGCGCATGATTGAGTTGTAATAAAAGATTCGCGCCGCGCCGTACTGGCCCGGAAAGACGCCCCCCTGGTAGGGCAAATTCACGCCGGCCGAATCCACCAGATAGATGATCGGCACGTGAGAGCGCATGCTGATTTCCTGCGCCCGTAAAATTTTCTTGATGGTCTCGGGCCACCAGGACCCGGCTTTCACGGTCGCGTCGTTGGCGACCACGACCGTCTCGCGCCCGCCGACGCGGCCGATCATCGTCACGACCCCGGCAGCAGGGGCTTGCCCCTGATACTCGTCATAGGCGACGAGCAGACCTATCTCCTGACTGAAAGTATCTTTGTCAAAGAGCAGTTCGATGCGCTCGCGCGCGGTCAGCTTGCCCTGCTGGTGTTGGCGTTCGATTTTTTCGGGGCCGCCGCCCGCGCGTATCTTCGTTTCGAGTCGTTGGAGGTCCGCCACCAGTTCGCGCAGACGCATGCGCAATCCCGTGGAAGCCGGTCGTGCTTCAGACTTCATCATCAATTGAGGCCGGTTGCGCACGGCCCCTTTAGTCAGGCTCTCGCGCTTGCCCGTGCGGCTCACCTGTTCGGTTCTAAACGCTTTTTGTGGCCGACAAAATATCACAGTCGGGGAGGCAAGACAATACGCGCGTCCTCCAGAGGAATGCAAAATTAAAAATGTAAAAGGCAAAAAGGGAGGACCGAAGAGCGAGCCTTTGGTCTTTCCTTTTACATTTTTAATTTTGCATTTTGCATTGAAGGGCGACGCCCTTCGGGGTCGCAGTAGAATTTCAGTAGAGGCAATTTACGACCGGCTCGGACGTTTGACGAGACCTCGCCGACGCGGCGCGCGCCCATCGCCAGGTAAAACTGCTCGGCGTGTGGATCGCTTTCAATAGAGATTACCTGAAACCCTAGCCTTTGAGCGGTCCAGACCATGTGCTCCCACAACCTTTTTCCGTGGCCGCGATTCACAGCCCACGGCTCCACGAAGAGGTACGCCAGATCAAGCTCGTCCCCCTCGTCACGTAAGCCATAGAAGCCTACAATTCGACCCTCTTCTTCAAGGACGAAGACCGCAGAGCCCGTGATGTAATCTTCCGAGAGTGTTAGTTCTGTGCGGCAGGCCTCCAGGAAATCCCGGTCGTATCCCCAGTGCCCTTTTGACCGCAGCGCCAGCTCGCTGAGCAAAGCTGCATCAGCCGGCCTTGCGGGTCGAATGTGCGTTGTCGAGACGATATTCGGATGCGGCATCGAGCGCGCCTGTGCTGGCTCTATTTGTCAACGACTGAGACGCCGAACAGGCCCTCCAGCTTTTTGAGGTTCATGCCCTCCGGCAAGCCTTCCATAATGCTCACGCGCTCACCGCTGCGGATAAGGAAGACCAGGCCCTCTTTTGTACGCCACGCCTGGCCCTCATGCTCCTTCGTCGAATAGTTCGTGTAAGGGCTGCTGATCGGCGTCGCGCCCGGATAGCGCATCTCCGTGCGCTTCTTATAGGCCTCGAAGAATTCGACGGCGTCCGTCTGTGTATCCCAGACGGAAGACTGCACGATCAACACTTCGCCCGGTTTCTGTCCCTCATAAACGCTGTAACGATCCCCGCCCCACCCGGCAGAGGCGCGCTTCGACTCCTGCGCGGACTTCAGATACTCGTCCAGAATCAGGTAGTAGCTCCACTCGCCGTTAACGTCCATGTCAATCCGCTTCCACCCCGAGCCGAGCGCGGACGAGATGTCCGGCAGAGTGACTTTGACCGGGGCCTCGCGCGCGAAATATTTATCCGGATGCAGGATCTGCTCGGTTGATTGCGGCAGTTCCTTGAAAGCTTTCGAGACGAGCGTCCAGCCCTCGCGCTTGTATAAATGCTCCGTCCACTCCATTCCATGGTCATAAGGGAAGAGCAGGGATTCGCGTATGGCGCGCGGCGCGCGTTCGATCTCTTCGGTGCTGGACTTGTTCGCCATCATGGATTTCATCAGCGCGACGATCCTCAAAGGGCTCCGCGTGACATAGACCTTCATCGCCAATGATGCGTCGCCCTCAATCAGCGCGTGCGCCGCCAGCTCCGCGTCGGAATCGCCCTTCGGCCACTTCTCGAACCGCCGCAGGTCGAAATGCTGGTCCTGCAACGCGTGCGTCAATTCGTGAGCCATCACGGGCTTTTGCCCGTCCAGGTCAATCCAATCGGCCAGGAAAAACTCCTGCTGTTTCGGGTCATAGTAGCCAGCGACCTGCTCGGTCAGTAGGCGGATGATGAAAGGCCGGAACTGAAAGTCTGCCGGGATGAGGCCCAGTTTTTTGAGCGCGACTTCGGAGGCGTGCATCTCCGCCGGGGTGGTGTCCGCGTCCATATTCTTGATGAGAAAGCGTTGAATCTCGTCGCGCGTCTGGGTCCCGCTCTTGACGGGGCGAAGTATCGGCAGCTGCCTGATTTCGCTGGTCTCTTTCAGGACCGCTTCAGTCGCCTCGACCACGGCGGCCTTTTTGGCGTCCCCCGTGACGGCGACGGCCGCGCTCTGGGCCTGCGCCACGGTGACGCGTGTGGCCGGCGCAGCGACCGCCAAAATCAAAAGGACGGCAAGAAAAGCCGCCGTCTGAAGTCTGATTTGCTTTGACATCTTTGACCTTTCGCTCTTATAGTCCGCTCAAACGTTCCGGGTAGATTATAACAGAACCTTCTGGTAAATATTCGCGGGGAGGCGTTTCCCTCAGATGGTGAATCTGCACGAAGAAGATGCATCGTTCGACGAGTGGCACGAGACGCTCGTGCGCGTCCGCTATGCCGAGACGGACAAGATGGGCGTGGTCCATCATGCGAACTACCTCATCTGGTTCGAAATCGGGCGCACGGAGTTTTGCCGCGCGCGCGGATTCTCCTATCGCGACATGGAAGAGAACGACCACGCCTTCCTGGTTGTTGCAGAAAGTTACTGCCGCTACAAAGCGCCCGCCTATTACGACGACGAGCTTTTAATACGCACGCACATCACGGAACTCAGAAGGCGCTCCCTGCGCTTCGGCTACGAGATCGTGCGCTACGCGGACGGGCAGGTCATCGCCGAAGGGGAGACGGGCCACGTCGTCACGGATGGGCAGGGCCACGTCCGATCCTTCCCCGCCGGCTACAGCCAGATTCTAGCGGCCGCGCCCGAATCCGCCATACACATGTCCCAGGCCCCGGCCGACCGCGTCCCCGAAGACATCGCCCCGGAATAGCAGTGGTCAGTGGTCGGTGGTCAGTGGTCAGTAATCAGTCAGCCCCGTTAGGGGCGACAGAATTTAGCCAGGGGTGTGAGCCCTGGGTTACGAAAAACAAAAGCCCATGAAATGGGCGATAGCATAAAGCCCAGGGCGTTAGCTCTGGGTCACCAGCGAGAAAAATATCAAAGCCCATGAAATGGGCGACAGCCCGTGAAATGGGCGACAGCCCGTGCACAGCCCGCATGCAATTCAAGAGCTGTCGCCCGCTCGCGCGGGCTTGCATTTCAACTCGGCGCTGTGACCCAGGGCTGACGCCCTGGGCTTTAGACGGTCGCCCCTAGCGGGGCTGACTGATTACTGACCACTGACCACTTTTCATTGTTCATGTGGAAGTGAGAGGCGTGAGATTTCGCGGGCGCGCCCGGTCGTTTCGTCTATGTTTATGACGGCGGCGCAGATTTTCACGTCGCCCGCGGAGTGGTCCGCGCGCCTGTAAACGGCCGAAGTGAAGCGCGCGATGACGTCTTTGCGGTCCATGCCGATGACGCCCGCATAGCTCCCGGTCATCCCGATGTCCGTCAGGTAGGCTGTGCCCTCTGGCAGAATCCTCTCGTCGGCCGTCTGGACGTGCGTGTGCGTGCCAACCACGGCGGAGACGCGCCCGTCCAGATACCAGCCCATCGCGGCCTTTTCAGAGGTCGCCTCGGCGTGCATGTCAACGAGCCGGACCTTAACGTCGGCGGGGATTGACGCGACCAGATGGTCCGCGGCGCGGAAGGGGTCGTCCGCCGGTCCCATGAAGACGCGCCCGATGAGGTTGAAGACGGCGACCGGGACGCCTTTCACTTCGCCCACCCAGATTCCTTTGCCTGGAGAGTTCGGTGGGTAGTTCGCGGGTCGGAGCAGACGGGCGTTGCGCTCCATGTAGGGGATGATCTCGCGCTTATCGAAGATGTGATTGCCGGAAGTCATGACGTCAATTCCGGCGCCGAAAAGTTGATCGGCCAGGGGCGGTGTGATGGAGAACCCGCCCGCCACGTTCTCCGCGTTCATCACGGCCAGGTCAATCCCGTGCTGCTCGCGCAGGTCCTGGATGCGCTCCATCACGGCCACACGGCCGGGCCGCGCCACCACATCGCCGATCATTAAGACTTTCATAAGTTAAAAGTAAATCGTGAATCGTAAATCGTAAATAGAGAAAACGCGGTGCGCGTCTATTTACGATTTACGATTCACGATTCACGAAACAGTGGCGTGAGGGAAATCCGCGCGGGCCGCTCCGAAGCCGTAATTGAACCTGCACCAAACAGGTGGGTGACCTTTAATGAGCCGCAGCCTCTGGCAAATCCTTAACGATGAAGGACTGCACTGGCTGATAGAGCGGCATCGGTCTCCCAATTAAACGGCATAAGGCTCAATTATCTTAACTCGGTGACGAACCCCGCAGAAGGTGTTCCCTCAGCCGGAAACGATACTAGCATAAATAAAAGTCTGGAGTCTAAAGTCTGGAGTCTGGAGTCAGAAGGCAGCAGCTTTTGACTCCAGACTCCAGACTTTAGACTCCAGACTGATTTTTAGGTGAAAGCGATGTTGCCGGTCGTGCCTGCGTGCTGTTCGACCGTGCTGCGGACTTTCAAGAGGCGGTCGAGCATCTCGGCGCATTCGGCGCTGCGCGAGGCGAGCTGCGAGTCGGCCTGTTCGTGCAGGCGTTTGAGGCGGTGCAGCTCGTCGGCGATGTGAAGCGCGGCGAGGATGGCGACTTTCAAAGAATCAACGGTGAGCGTTCCAGAGGAAATCTCGCGCATCCGCGTGTCCACAAACTCGGCGAGCTGCGAGATGTAATCGCTGTCGCCGTCGGAGCGAATGTTGTACGTTTGATTGTAGATTTCGACTCGGATGGTCGGTGTTGTCGTCGCTGTGTCCATATTGCTTTTACCCAGACTCATGCCGTTCTTTCCGTTAATCATTGCCGCACTACCTCAGCCATTTCGGGATCGAGCGCGGCAATCGCATCGAGCATCGCTTCGACCTTCATCCGAATCGTGTCGCGGTCCGCAAGAAGTCGCTCGACCTGATCTTCGAGTCGCTCTTTTTCGTTAAGCAGAGTTCCTATCTCGCGCCGGATCGAGGCCATCTCGCGTTCGAGTCCCTCTTTTTCCTGGCGCAGCGTTTTCGTAAGCTCGATGGTGCGGTAAATTTTGTCTTCGAGATGTGAGAACTTTTCTAATCCAGATAATCCGACCATCTCCGTCTCCTTAAAATTTGGCGGGGGGCTAAAACTAGCCGAATGATTATGCGACTTCTTGCTTAAGAAGTCTAGAGTCTGGAGTCCGGAGTCTGGAGTCAAAAAAATTACGACCAACTGACTCCAGACTCCGGACTCCAGACTTCAGACTGTTCCTACCTTTGTTGCGCCCCGAATCGTTCCTCCAGAGTCTGAACCAGCCGCGCGTGCAGAGCGTCAACCTCTTCATCGCGCAAGGTCCGGCCCTCGGCCCTGTACTCGACTCTGAGCGTCACGGAGCGTTTCCCTTCCGGAAGGTTAGCACCTTCGTAAACGTCAACCAGCTTAGCGTCCCTGTAGTTCTCCAAATCCTGCGCCGGGATGGCGTCGAGCATCTCCGCGAGGGTCACGCTCCGTCCGACGAGCAGAGAAACATCGCGCATGATTGACGGGTGGCGAGCCAGCGGCGTGTAGAGCACGAGCCTTTCCGCCATCTCAAGGAGCGTGGTCAAATCAAGTTCGGCAACGTAAACGGGCTGGCGAAATTTGTAAACCGCTGAGAGGCGTTCGTTGAGCCTGCCGATGGTCCCGATGGTCTGCCCGTCGCCTGTCAGGATGCGCGCTGCCTGGCCCTGACGCAGATGCCGGACCTCCGCGGCCTCGAACCTGAGCGGCGTTAGATTCATAGCATCCACTGCCGATTCGAGCGCGCCCTTCAGGTCATAGAAGTCTAGTTCGCGCGAGGGCGCAGCTCTTCCCTCTTCCGTCGCGCCGCCCGTCGCCACCAGACTGAATGCTTCCCGCTCCAGCGGAAGGTCCCCAACAGTTGCCGCAAAGATTCTTCCCGTTTCGAAGAGGCGCACGTCGCGCGTTCCGTGATTGAAGTTGTTTCGCACGGCGTCCAGGAGGCCGGACAAGAGGGTCGGCCTCATCCTGGTCAAGCCTTCAATGATAGGGTTGCTGAGCGCGACGAACCGCTCCACGCCATCGTAGTCCCCGACAAAATCGGGCAGCAGCTCAAAGCGATCATCGTGCGTGGCGTCAATAAAGCTGAAGTTGATGGCTTCATCGAAACCGCTGGCTACGAGAGCGCGGCGCAATGCGCGCCGTTTTCTTTCGCTTGGCTGGTATTCGCCCGCGAGTGATGATGCCGGAAGCTCCGTCGCAATCTTCTCGTAACCCGTGTGACGCGCGACCTCCTCGACTAAATCTTCCTCGCGCTCGACGTCCACGCGCCACGTCGGGGCAATAAAGGTTAGGGCGCGGCCAGCGCTACCACTCTGCGCGTCCGCGACTCCCATAGAGGCCATCGCGTCGCGTTGAATGAAGCCCAGGGCCAGAAGAATCCGCAACATTTCAGAGGAGGCGACGTCGAGCCCCGTCAGCGCCTTGACTCGCTCCGGGCGGAGGCTGACGACCACTGGCTCTATGCGCCGCGGGTACACGTCAATCGCATCCGTGGTCGCCGTCCCGCCTGCTATCTCACAGATCAGGGCGACGCAACGCGCCTGCGCGCGGATCACCCCGTCGTAATCCACGCCGCGCTCGAAACGATATGAGGCTTCCGTGTGCAATCCCAGCCTTCTGGCTGTGCGGCGCACGCTCGCGGGGCTGAAATACGCACTCTCAATAAGAACGTCGCGCGTCGCCTCGGAAATCTCCGTCTCCTCGCCGCCCATGACGCCCGCTACGGCAACGGGCCGCGAGGCGTCCGCAATCACCAGCATCTCCGTGTCCAGCTCGCGGTCCACGCCGTCAAGCGTCCTGATCTTCTCGCCACTGCGCGCGCGACGGACGACGATTCTGTTCTCCGCGAGCTTTGCCAGATCGAAAGCATGAAGAGGCTGCCCCTGCTCGTGGAGGACGTAGTTGGTGATGTCCGCGACGTTATTAATCGGTCTCTGCCCGATGGCTTCCAAGCGCTTGACCAGCCAGTCGGGCGAAGGCTTGATAGTGACACCACGCACGACCCGCCCGGCATAACGCGGGCACAAATCCGGGTCCAGTATCCCGACTGCCGTGTAATCCGCGGCGCGTCCTTCAACCTTCGACGACACATCTTCGGGCAGCAATACGCGTCCGGCAGCCTGTGCCGCGACCTCGCGCGCCACGCCCAGGTGCGACAAACAATCCGGGCGATTCGACGTCAGATCAATCTCCAAAAGATAATCGTCCCCGACCTCGTGCACCAGCTCGACGGCCAGGCCGACGCGCGTCAAAAGCTCCGCCATCTCGCGCGGGCTGTGCTGAGCGCCAGTTAATTCACGAAGCCAGTTGTAACTGATATTCATAAAGCAGGGGACAGGGGACAGGGGTCGGGGGTCGGTGAAAGCCTTTTACTGGCCCCCGACCCCTGACCCCCAGCCCCTAGTTGAATTGTTCAAGAAAACGAACGTCGTTCTCAAACAGCAGGCGTATGTCGTCGAGCTTGTAAAAGAGAGCCGACATGCGGTCTATGCCGTAGCCGAAGGCGAAGCCGGAGAACTCTTCCGGATCAATGCCCACGGCGCGGAGCACGTTCGGGTGAACCATCCCGGAGCCCCCGAGCTCGATCCAGCCGGACTGTTTGCAGGTGCGGCAGCCCGCACCGTCGCACTTGAAGCAGCTATAGTCCACTTCCGCGCTCGGCTCCGTGAACGGGAAGTACGAGGGGCGAAAGCGCGTCCGTGTTCCGGGGCCGACCAGGCGATGAATCATCTCGGTGAGCGTCCCCTTCAAGTGGGCCATAGTGATGCCGCGGTCAACGCACAGCCCCTCGACCTGATAAAACATAGGGTTGTGCGTCGCGTCGGGCGTGTCGCGGCGGAAGACGCGGCCTGGCGCGATCATTCGCAAGGGCGCGCCGCGCCTTTGCATGGCATGAATCTGGACCGTAGAAGTCTGCGAGCGGAGCGCGAAGCCCTCACTCGTGTAGAAGGTGTCGAGAGGATCGCGCGCCGGATGATTTTCGGGGATGTTGAGCGCCGTGAAGTTGTAGAAATCTGTCTCGATTTCACGGTCGTCCTCGATCACGTATCCCAGCGAGACGAAGATGTCCTCGATCTTCTGCCGCAGCAAAGTTATCGGATGAAGGTGTCCGCGCCGCGTCCGGCGACCGGGCAGGGTCACGTCAATGCGCTCGCTCTCAGTTCGCAGCTCCACGACCACAGACTTTAACGATGCTTCCACTTCGTCAACTTCACGAACGATGTTGGCCTCGATCCCCTGAACCAGTTGACCGAACCCTGCGCGCTCTTCCGCCGGGACGCGCCCGATCAACTTTTTGACCGCAGCGAGCGCGCTCTTCTTTCCGGTGTGTCGTGAGCGCAGCTCTCCTATCTCGCGCAGGGCGGCTTCCGCCTCACGCAGTTTCGCGTCCACCGAAACCGATTCGCCCTCGGTCAATTTTGAATCACGGCTTAAGCGCGCAAAGCGCTCGAACTCTTGCTCGAACGCCTCGCGTGCTGCTTCAACCTGTTGTTTCGGGTCTTTGTCGTCGACTTCCAACATTGCCAAGCCTTCTCATTGAGAAGCAGTTTGAGAATTATCGTTATCCCAAGCTCCGTTAGGAGCGAGATGTTTATAGTCAGCAGCCCCCTCTGTCAAACGTTAGCTCCGTAGGAGCGACATGTATATTCCGCTCCTACGGAGCTAGAGAGTTTAGCCATTACCTGATGCTATAAACATTCCGCCGCGCTGCGGCTGTTTCTCAAATAACTTCTTTAGCGTTAAGCGGCAGCTTGCTGCTGCCCGTTGTCCAGAGCTTTCTTCGCCTGTCCGGCCAGCTCCGCGAACGCTTCGGCCTGATTCGCCGCGAGGTCCGCCAGGACTTTGCGGTCAAGCTCGATGTTCGCCAATTTCAGGCCGTGCATGAACTGCGAGTAGTTCAGGCCGTTGAGGCGCGCCGCCGCACCGATGCGGACGATCCACAGGCTGCGGAAATCGCGCTTCTTCAGCTTGCGGCCCGTGTAAGCGAAGTTGAGCCCGCGCTCCACGCTCTCTTTGGCCGAGCGGTAGAGCTTGGATTTCGTGCCGCGATACCCTTTGGCTAATTTAAGAATCTTCTTGCGCCTTTCAAGGCGCTTGTTACCACGTTTTGCTCTAGGCATAAATTCCTCCTTAAACGATGAACGCGAAACGATGAACGATGAACTGTTTTTAATTCATCGTTCAGCATTCATCGTTCATCGTTTAATTCCTTCCATACGGCAGCATCGCTTCGACACGCTTCTGGTCTCCGTCGGAGACGAGCGCGTCAATATCCAGCAGACGCTTACGCTTGTTGGTCTTTTTGGTCAGAATGTGGCGCGCATGGCTGTGGCCGCGCTTGATCTTACCAGTCGCGGTCAAACGGAAACGCTTCGCCGCGCCCTTATGTGTTTTCAGTTTTGGCATAACTGCTCCCTTACAATTTTATCAAAACTCACGAGAAGACCTCTGCATTCATGCGGAGGATGAATTGTATCCACCGCGCAAATGCTGTCAAATCTGGGCCTCAAGTTGTGCTATACTCACCCTCAATACGACAGGTTTTGTTCCACCAGTTGCAAACACCGTGGAAGTCGCCTGTGCGGCTCTTTGAAACTCTAGCTAGGCGGTTGTGCTGGGAAGTCCAGCACGTAAAAGTTAGAACACCTAAGTAGAGAAACAAATAAGACAGTGCAGTGTACATGTGGATGAGCATGTATTGGTGAAAATCCATAGAAGCTCCTTTCTTTTGAAAGGGGAGTCATCACTTGTCCATTAACCGTATTGCTTGCTCCACCACCGGCAGCGCGCGTGCGACTGCCGCGCCGTCTATCTTATCCGGCGTGTCATTATCGCTGTGGATAATCGTCAAGACGCGCGGCATAGTATCGGGCCTCTCCCTTTTAAAAACCTGAAGTATCGGCTTGATCTCTTTGCCGTCAATCAGGCTGAAAGAGAGCGTCTCGACTTTGGCCTCGATGAAGCTCAGGTGATCGCTGGGCGGATAGGCGGACCCGATCTCCAAATGTAACTTCCTTTCGGCGGCAGCCTGACTGACGGACACGGCGGATAATGATTTCTTGTCGGTGGTCATTGCCCAGAGCGTGTCGCCGTAGCCGAAAACGTCAAAGTTGATGAAAACGGTCGGCAGATTCTGCCCCTTAAGCGATTTGATGTAAGCCGCCGACCCCCTCAGGCCGATCTCCTCCAGGTCGAAGAAGGCTGCCGACACCTTGTAGTTCTTAAGCGGGCTCTTTTTCAAAGCCGCCAGCAGTTCAAGCACCGCAACCGCCCCCGAAGCGTTATCAATCGCCCCTTTGCCTTCGTCCACGCGGTCGTAATGCGCCCCGAGCATTAACTGTTTAGTCGCGCGGGGCGACGGGAGGTCCGCCACAATGTTGTTTCCCTCCTGCCCCTCGTACACGAACGTCTCAACCCGGTAGCTAATGCCGAGATCATCGAGCCGCTTCTTGATGGCCGCGCCGCGCGCTTTGGTATCGGCCCCCGAGGAGATCGCCGTCACTTGATCGAGGACGCGGGCACCAGCGTCTGGCTGCGCCGCCCCGCCCTGGGCCTGTGCCAGCACGGCGCTTAAGAGGACGCTCGAAATTATCCCGAAGAGCTTACGCATAAGATTCATCTCGCGTTATGACGCTTTCGTTTCGTTCCGCTTTTCCGGATCGGAGACTGGCCGCTCGTGCTTGGCAGCGTCGCCCCCGCCCTTGTGGCGCTTCGGCGCGAGGATGATAAACATCTGGTTGCCCTCCATGCGTGGGCGAGCCTCGACTTCGCCGATGTCCTGCAAGTCGTGTTCGAGCTTCTCCAGGATGCGCGCGCCCAATTCGCGGTGCGTCATCTCGCGCCCGCGAAACCAGATCGTCGCCTTCACCTTGTCGCCGTCCTGCAACCACTCGCGCGCGTGCTTCATGCGGTAGTTGTAGTCGTGCTCGTCCGTGCCCGGCCTGAACTTGACCTCTTTGACGGTGATGACGACCTGCTTCTTTTTGGCCTCGCCAGCCTTTTTCTTCGCCTCGTACTGAAACTTGCCGTAATCAATGATGCGGCAGACGGGCGGCTCGGCGTTGGGCGCGACTTCCACCAGATCCAGACCTTGCTCGCGCGCCCGACGCACGGCGTCGCGCGTATCCATGACGCCTAGCTGCTCGCCGTCATCTCCGATGACGCGAACCTCGGGAACGCGAATCCTCTCATTAATCCGCACGGCGGGAGCGCGACGATTGTCAGGGCGCTGCCCGCGACCTCGAAAGCCTGTAGCTATTGCTGCACCTCCAGTGTTGTGAGTCCAGAGTCTGGAGTCTGGAGTCTGGAGTCGAAGACCGATTGCCTTTGACTCCAGACTCCAGACTCCAGACTCACGACTCGACGATGTTGACGAGCGCACGCGAGTCAACGAGTCGCTGCGCCATCTCCTTGAACTCAACGAGCGACATGACGCCGATGTCGCCACGGGTTCTTTCGCGCACGGCGACCCTTTGTTCTTCCATCTCGCGGTCGCCGAGGACGAGCATGAAAGGAATCTTCTGCATCTGTGCGTCGCGAATCTTCGCGCCGATCTTCTCGCTCCGCAGGTTCGTCTCCACACGCAGGCCGGCGGCGCGCAACTCGCGCGCGACCTCTGCGGCGTATTCGTTGACGCGGTCCGTAATCGGCAGGACCTGAGCCTGCACGGGAGCGAGCCACAGCGGAAACGCGCCCGCGTAGTGCTCTATCAGGACGCCGAAGAAGCGTTCGATTGAGCCGAAGAGCGCGCGGTGAACCATCACGGGACGATGCGGCCTGTTATCTTCGCCGATATACTCCAGGTCGAAGCGCTCCGGCAGATTGAAATCCCACTGCACCGTGCCGAGCTGCCAGAGCCGCCCGATGGCGTCTTCAATCTTGAAGTCAATCTTCGGCCCGTAAAAGGCCCCTTCGCCCTCGATGCGTTCGTAGTCCACGCCATGCTCATTGAGAACATCTGCGAGCGCGCTCTCGGCCTTCGCCCAGTCCTCGTCCGAGCCGAGGTAGTTCTTGTTCGTCTCACTACCTTTAACGGACAACTCGAACTTGACCTTCTCGAAGCCGAAGGTCTTAAAGACCTCGATGACGAAATCAACGCAGTCGCTAATCTCCTTGCGGACCTGCTCCGGCGTGCAGAATAGGTGCGCGTCGTCCACAGTAAAGCCGCGCACGCGCATCAGCCCGTGCAGCGTGCCCGAAAGCTCCGCACGGTAAACTGTGCCCATCTCGCCGTAGCGCTGCGGCAAATCACGATAGGAGCGCTGCTGCGACTTGTAGATGCCTATGTGAAAGGGGCAGTTCATAGGCTTCAGGCGAAACTCCGCCTCTTCGAGCTTCGTCGGGGCGAACATCGAATCGCCGTAGTTCTGCTCGTGCCCGCTCATCTGCCACAATTCGCGGCGCGCGATGTGCGGCGTGTAAACCAGGCTGTAGTTGCGCTTGACCAGCTCTTCGTAGAGGTAATCCTCCATCATCTTGCGGACCATAGCGCCCTTCGGATGCCAGAAGATTAAGCCCTGCCCGTACTGCTCCTGAATCGAGAAGAGGTCGAGAGAGCGCCCCAGGCGACGGTGGTCCCGTTTCTCCGCTTCTTCGCGTTGCTTGAGCCAGGCGTCAAGCTCTTCCTGACTGAAGAAGGCCGTGCCGTAGATGCGCTGCATCTGCTGGCGCTCGGCGTCGCCCTTCCAGTACGCGCCCGCCAGACTGAGCAGCTTGAAGGCGCGCAGGCGGTTCGTGTTCGGCACATGCGGCCCCAGGCAGAAATCTATGAAAGGCGAGCCGACGATGTAATAGACGCTCACACTCTCGCCGGCCTTCTCGTCAATCAGCTCGCACTTGAGGGGCTCTTCCCTCTCCTCGAAGAGGCGCAGGGCATCCGCCTTCGGAATCTCGTCGCGGCGATAGGCCAGGTTCCGCTTGGCGATGTCGCGCATCCGCTTTTCGATAACCGGCAAATCCTCGTCCGTCAGTTGGCGCGGCGCGATGATGTCGTAGAAAAAGCCGTAGCGCGGGTCTTCCAGAAGCGCCGGACCGATGCCGAGCTTGGTCCCCGGAAAGAGGTCCAGGACGGCCGCGGCCAGCAGATGAGCCGTCGAATGCCTGAGCACGTCAAGACCTTCGAGCGTCTGCGGGAGCACGGGCTCAATTTTCAAGGGCTCGCCGTTTTCCTGCGCGCTGAGAGTGTAGGCCAGATCAACCTCGCGCCCGTTGACGCGCGCGGCCAGGGCCTGCTTGGCCGCATCGCGGTCAAGCTTTTTCAGGGCGTCGGCGACCGTGACGGGCGCCGGGAAAGCGGCGCTCGCGCCTTCGTTTAATTGGACGTTAATTTCGCTCATGGCTTTTCTCGTCAATCGTCTGTTCGTCAATCGTGAATCGTAAATCGTGAATCGTAAATAGAAAACGAAAAGTCGGTTGTCTATTCACGATTTACGATTCACGATTGACGCAGAAGAGACACGCGCCCCGTCACGATTCACGAATTACGATTCACGATTCACTACCAGATCGGATTCGATGGGAGCGCCCTCGCCACCCGGCCCGCCATTGGAGCGGGCTCGGCTATTCAATTTCAGAATCGAGTAAACGTTCGATTCATGGGCAAAGGTCTTCCGGAGCTTCCCATCAAAAATTATGAAAATGGCAGAGTGTGCGGCTATAAGCTGCCCTCCGCCGTCTCAACACTTCAGAACACCGCCTCAAAAGCGGCCTCGTTACTGAAGGTGTAAATTTAACTTAAGGGGCTTGAGAAGTCAATTTGAACCGTGCGCGGACCAGGGTCTATTCATACCTGGCGGAACAAGGAACAATCCACGAAGCCACACGAAACCTCATGAAATGGGTGTGGTGCGTTTCGTGTCCTTTCGTGTGGCTTCGTGGACCGCGCCGCCTCTCTACTTTCCTCTGTCTCGAACAGGATTCAATTGCGTCTTCGGACGCGCCGTTTATTGCGCGTGCGCTTCTGACTTTTAGGCTTTACGGTGGGCTTGCTGCTTGTGCTTACCGCCGCCGCCGAGGAATTGTATGAGCTGGGGAGCGCGCTTTGCTGGTAGGCGGCAGCCTCCGCCCTGGCAATCGCGGATTCGAGCCGCGTGCGGCTTTGGGCAACTTGATCCAGTTGCGACTCGACGCGCGCCTTTTCGCTTTCGAGCTGGCGGCGGCGCTGCTCTCGCAGTTCTTCCGGACGCGTCGAGCCGTTGAGCGCGAAAAACTTCTCTATGTTCTCGGGGCGCAAATCTTCATCCAGTTGCTTGACGCGCGCCTGAAGCTCCTCCTCCTTCTTTTGCACGTCGCCGAGCTGAGAGCGCAGGTTCTCCAGGCTGCTGGTCTGGGCGAGCGCCACAGTCAGAGGTGTGAGAATCAGTATTAGTAGAAATGCGCCGCGCGCGAGCTTCAAGTTAATTGACATCTTCCCTCCGATGGTTTGTCTCGCCCCATCCTTTTTCCTGTCTTTTATCGCCTCTACATCTTCTTTGCCTTCATGTCCGCGAGCCACTTTTCAAACCGTGCGGTATCAACTTTGTCTGTTTTGCCGCGCTGGATGGCCTGGTCCGCGACCACGAAGGCTTCGTCTTTGCGGCCGGAGGCGTACAGCAACCGGGCTTTGGCCGAGAGATTGCGAAATGTCTCCTTGACCTTGAGGGACTGGTCAATCCACTTCAGGGCTTCATTCCAGTTGTCTTCGTTGGCGTACTGGTTGGCGACCGAAAGAGGGATTTCCCAGCTCGTCGGATTGGCCGCGACGGCGGCGTCAATCTTGGACCGCATGAGCGCATCCACGTTCGGGACTTCGACCGTAAACGGCACCCGCAAACGCTCCCAGCGCAGCACGACCTTGGCCGCGCTCGGCGTGACCTCTGGGATGCTGTAAAGCAGCCACTCCTGATTGTCCCCGGCCGACTCCGGCTTGACCTGAACGCGCAACACGTCCTTCTTCTCGTCGTAGCTGAAGCTCCCCCACTGGCCCGCGTCGCTGTTGAAGATCAGCGTCCACTCCTCTTTGCCGGGGATGGCGTGGAGGCTGTATTTCCCCGCGGGGAGTTTTTGCCCGTTAATCAACACGTCGTCCGTCACTGTAAAGACGGTCGCCTCGTTCGCGCCAGCGCGCCAGACGTGGCCGTAGGGCACTATGGGAGCATCTTTCACACGCGCGCTCGCGTCGTCCAGCGTCGCGGTGCCCTGCGGGGCGGATGCCGGAGGGTCGCCCCAGATCTTTCGCCCCTTCACGCCGGGGCGGCTGTAAGTGATCGTGATGTCCGTGACTCCGATGGTCTGCATGACGCTGGCCTTCTGGCTCGGACGCGGGAGGCGTAGACTCTGGTTTTGCGCTGCTGCCTGGACGCACCACAGCGCCACGAATATCAGAGCGGGGAGGTAGAAACGTCTTTGGGAAATCATTTTTGTCTCCTCGTAACTATTTTTGGACGAAAGCGCACAACCTAGTGCAGTGTAATTGAAGTTTTTTTCAATTGCCTCCAGCTTTAGCTGGAGGTATGAGCAACAAAAAGATTTGGCTTTAGCCAAACCTTTCGGCTAAAGCCGAACTTTTTTCTGTCCAACCTGTCCACTAGCTGAAGCTAGTGGCAATTGATTAAAACCAAAAACTTTCATTACTCTGCACTAGTCGGAAGCTGAATCCTGCAATCGGGTCGCCGTTTTGTGGAAACAATATTGACGCCCATCCTGGTTGTCAACCGTCGCGGGGCGCGCCGCGCCGAAACTCAATGCTTGCTCGAACGCGTGTGGAGACTCAGCCGCATACGCTGCTGCCACCGGCTCCGCGGCACCTCCTGCGTCTCAACCTGCTCCAGAGCGTTTCTGAGCTGCTCGCCGCTGACCTGTCTCAGCTTCATATAGAGGAGCGCCACCATGATCGAAACAAGCGGGACGATGAGGATGTTGAGCAGCGTAAAGAGATGCCCGTAAACTCTCGGGGCGGAGTTACTCTTATCTTTGAAATTGAGCCCGGCCAGCCCCGCGGCAATTCCGGTGACGACCATCGGGATAACGACTTGCAGGAAGACGACCTTTACGACAGTGAGTCTGGAGCGGCGCACCAGTTCGCGTGCGCGTTTCAGCGCAGCCTTCTTCTCCAACCCCTCCACCAGCACTATGGGCGCGTAAAGCGTATATCTCACCATCATCACGATGCCAGGGATAATCAGTAAGAGAAACCCGAAAAGGATTCTCAGGCCGACGCGGATACTGGTTGCCAGGAAGGGCCGCCAACGTTTTTTCAGGCTGGCGAAAGCCGGGCGGATTTGCACGGGCCTGAGCGGCGCGAGCGTCAACTGTATGACCATGAGGACAGTCATCCCGGCGATCACGGAATTGGCCAGAAAGGTGATGACGACCGAGAGCAAGTTGAGCACTACCGTGAGACAGAGCTCCACGGCTTTCGGGAACCAGTGTTTCACCTCGGCCACGTCCATCAGTATCAGCAGCACGGTCATCAGCACTACGGGGATGTGCGCGAGCAAAGAGATTCGCAGGAAGAGCGGGAAACGCTCGCTGTAGAGCGCGAAGGCGCGCCGCAGCAACGAGCCGACGCCTTCCATGTTTGCGCGCAACGCCGTCGCGTAAGCCGCAGCGCTGGTCGGGCGGGCCTCAGGGTCTTTTGCCATCGCGCTTTCCACCAGCAGCGCGACTTTCTTTGAGATTTTCGGGTTCTTCTCTCTGAGCGGCGGAGGCGGCGCTTCCTGGTGAAGGCGCATCACCGTCTGCAAGTCCCCGCTGAAAGGGGTTTCACCCGTGAGCATCTGAAACGTGATGACGCCGAGGCTGTAGAGGTCCGAACGCGGGCTCAACTCCTCGCCGCGACATTGCTCGGGCGACATGTAGAGCGGAGTGCCGAGCAGAGACCCGACCTGTGTCAGGACGCCTTTCGAGTTCGCGCCGACCGTGGCCGCACGGTCATGTGTATCCGGCTTGAGCCGGAGCGTGCTCTCTTCCCCCTCGCGTGCGGGTGCCTCTAACAATTGAGTGACAGCTTCCGACGCCAACGGCTCGCCTTGATTAAGCTGCTGCGTCGGCACCGTTGTATCAAAGATGCGTGTCCGCTGCCCTTCATCATCAGCGGCCACCGTCGCGTCCAGAAGCGTTGCGGCCTCGGATTGTTCAGAGGCGTGCGCGGCGCGGGTTCTGGCTAACGGCTCTGATAAATCCGCGGCGACGGTCGCCGTGTGCTCCGGGTCCACGGTGGTCTCTGGTTCGAGCGGAACGGAGAGACCCGGAAAGCTTCCATCTCCGGCCATTTTGGCGACGCCGAAATCCAATACCTTGATCGTGTAGCCGCCCCTGCGGTTCGGCTCCAGCCAGATGTTGTCTGGCTTCAGATCACGATGCACGATGCCTTGCTGGTGCGCCTCGTCCACGGCCGAGCAGATCTGCTCAAGGATGTCCACCACCCAATCCAGCGACAGCTTTCGTTCTTCGGCCAGAACGTCCGCCAGCGTGCAGCCGTCCAGGTACTCCATCACCAGATAGGCGACGCGCTCCGGCCCACGTTGCGCGAAACCGAAGTCCGTCACGTCAACCACATTCGGGTGGCGCAGGCGGCCAGCGGCCCTGGCCTCGCGCTTGAATCTTTCGATGAACTCGTCGTTGCGCATGAAGTCCGGCGCGATGATCTTGAGCGCCACGGGGCGCTCCGTCCCCAGGTGCGTCGCCAGATAGACCGCGCCCATCCCGCCCTGCCCGAGCAGTTTTTCGATACGGTACTTTCCGTCCAGCACCTCGCCGATGTAATGCGCCAAACCTTTCATCCAGGCCCTATCGTAGTAAACGCCAACCTGCGTAGCAAGCTTTTGAGCTTAAAAAGCTCTTTAATAGTTATTGACCTCGGAGCAGTGTGTCGGCCTGGGAATCCTATTTAACCCAAGTTGCCAGTTATAGCTGTTTGGAAATCATTTCAATTGCCACTAGCTTCAGCTAGTGGACACAGAT